>OGWY01000011.1_pt1 | contig 115870 bp, 127 predicted proteins | sample 1576121 | NCBI WGS metagenome assembly OGWY01 (sample SAMEA3541543, study PRJEB24748) | human gut metagenome | biome: human gut; feature: human-associated habitat; material: faeces | place: China | collected 2012 | reverse complement strand
AGGAAGAACAGTAGCTTCTGGAGTTGTTGCAGAAATTACTAAGTAATCTTACTTAATATATAGTGAAATTTAGTTCATATAGGAGGGGACTTCGTCCCCTTTTATATTCTTAAAAAAGCTAGATAAAAAAACTTTTAAATAAAAACAAAAAACATTTGCTTTTTGTAAAAAATGTGATATAATTACCAGAGTGTACAAAAGAATTATTTAATTCTTTTAATCGAAACTTTTAAGGAGGTGCGAAAAGTAAAATGGCTTCTAACAAGTTAAGAATTTACTTAAAAGCTTATGATCACACTTTATTAGATCAATCAGCTAAAAAAATAGTAGAAGTAGCAAAGAAATCTGGAGCAGAAATTGCAGGACCTATGCCACTACCTACAAAGATTAAAAAATATACTGTACTAAGATCAGTACACGTAAACAAAGACTCGAGAGAGCAATTCGAGATGAGAGTGCACAGAAGAATGGTAGAGATTAAAAACTCTAACCCTAAGACAATTGCTTCTTTAACAGCAGTTAACTTACCAGCTGGTGTTGGAATCGAAATAAAGCAAGCATAATTGTTTGAAAGAAAAGATTCTGAGAAAAAAGCAGACGGCTGATTTTCGGGTAATTTGATGCTAATTGAAGAATTAAATTATCCTTACAGAATAATACAAGTTGGCGTTTTTTTTTAAAGAAAAAGTGGTGGAACCACGAGGGCAAGTTGTCAACCAATATATTATTTGATGGAGGTAAAACACATGTCAGGAATTTTAGCAAAAAAAATTGGAATGACTCAAATTTTCGAAGATGGAAAATTTATTCCAGTTACAGTTGTTGAAGCTGGACCTAACTATGTTCTTCAAAAGAAGACTGTAGAGAATGATGGTTACTCAGCTTTACAATTAGGATTTGACGAGAAAAAAGAAAAAAATACTACAAAGCCATTAATGGGAATTTTTAACAAAGCTGGTGTAAAGCCGTTAAGATTTGTTAAAGAGTTAAAAGTTGATTCAGTAGAAGGAATCGAACTTGGACAAGAGATTAAAGTAGATGCTTTAGCAGAGGTTGCTTTCGTAGACATTACAGGAACTTCAAAAGGTAAAGGAACATCAGGAGTTATGAAGAGACATAACTTCAGTGGAAACAGAGCTTCACACGGTGTTTCTAGAAACCACAGACTTGGAGGATCTATAGGAATGTCGTCTTGGCCTGGAAAAGTTCTTAAGAACAAGAAAATGGCTGGACAATACGGAAATGCAACTGTAACAGTTCAAAACTTAAAAATTGTTAAAGTTGACGCAGAAAACAACTTACTACTAATTAAAGGTGCAGTACCTGGTCCAAAGAACGGATATATCGTTGTAAAGCCAGCTGTAAAGAAATAATTAGTTAGTAGATGAGGAAGGAGGAAAATAATGGCAGTTTTAAACATATATGACTTAGCAGGAAACCAAACTGGTACTGTAGAAGTTAAAGATTCTGTATTTGGAATCGAGCCTAATCAAGCAGTATTACATGAAGTATTAACTGCAGAGTTAGCAGCTGCTAGACAAGGAACTGCAGCTACTAAAACTAGAGCTATGGTTAAAGGTGGAGGAAGAAAGCCTTTTAAACAAAAAGGAACTGGTAGAGCTAGACAAGGTTCTATAAGAGCTCCACACATGGTAGGTGGAGGAGTAACATTCGGACCACAACCAAGATCATATGAGAAAAAAGTAAACAAAAAAGTAAGAAATCTTGCTTTAAGATCAGCACTTTCTGCGAAAGTTGCTGCTGGAGAAATCTTAGTTCTTGATGGAACTATCGAAGCTCCAAAAACAAAAACAATAATCGCTTTAACAAATGCTTTAACAGCAAACACAAAGCAATTATTCGTTGTAAATGACCTTGCTACAGAAGCTGATTACAACTTATACTTATCAGCTAGAAACTTAGAGAACGCAGTAGTTCTTCAACCAAATGAGATTGGAGTTTACTGGTTATTAAAGCAAGAGAAAGTTATCGTAACTAAGGAAGCGTTAACGACAATCGAGGAGGTGCTTGCATAATGACTGCTTACGATATCGTAAAGAAGCCTGTAATCACTGAAAAAACTGAAATTTTAAGAAGAGATTACAACAAGTACACATTTGAGGTAAGTCCTAAAGCAAATAAAGTTGAGATTAGAAAAGCTATCGAAACTATATTTAACGTAAAAGTTGAATCTGTAGCTACAATCAACGTAAAGCCAGTTACTAAGAGACATGGAATGAAACTTTACAAGACTCAAGCTAAGAAAAAAGCTATTGTTAAATTAGCTGCTGGAAACACAATAACTTACTTCGCAGAAGTATAATTGAAAGATAATTAGAGGTTTAGTTCTTTATATATAAAAGGATAAAGCTAAAGATAATTATAGGTCAGGAAATTTTGGAGGTTAACAAAATGGCAATTAGAAAGTTAAATGCTATAACTAATGGTACTAGACATATGTCTAGATTAGTTAACGAAGATTTAGATAAAGTTAGACCTGAAAAGTCTTTAACTACTCCATTAAAATCTGCTTATGGTAGAGATAACTATGGACACAGAACTTGTAGAAATAGAGACAAGGGACACAAAAGACTTTACAGAATCATCGACTTTAAAAGAAATAAATTAGATGTACCTGCAAAGGTAGTATCACTAGAGTACGATCCAAATAGAACTGCAAACATTGCATTACTATCGTACGCAGACGGAGAGAAGAGATATATTCTTGCTCCAAAGGGACTTAAGAAAGGTGATATCGTAATGGCTGGTTCAAATGCTGAAATAAAGCCAGGAAATGCTCTTAAATTAAAAGAGATGCCTGTTGGATCACAGATACACAACGTTGAGTTACAAAGAGGAAAGGGTGGACAATTAGTTAGATCTGCAGGAACTGCAGCAAGACTAGTTGCAAAAGAAGGAACTTACTGTCACGTACAGTTACCATCAGGTGAGTTAAGATTAATTCACGGAGAATGTATGGCAACTATCGGTGAAGTAGGAAACTCTGAGCACAGCCTAGTATCACTAGGTAAAGCTGGAAGAAACAGACACAAAGGAAGAAGACCTCACGTAAGAGGATCTGTAATGAACCCTTGTGATCACCCACACGGTGGAGGAGAAGGTAAAGCTCCAGTTGGAAGAAAATCTCCTATGACTCCTTGGGGTAAACCAGCTCATGGTGTTAAGACAAGAGGAAGAAAAACTTCAGACAAGTTTATCGTAAGAAGAAGAAACGAAAAGTAATTTTCGAGAGGAGGCTAATAGGTAATGGCTAGATCATTAAAAAAAGGACCTTTTTGTGACCACCACTTAATGAAAAAAGTTGAGGAAGCAGTAGCTACTGAGAATATAAAAGCGGTAATAAAGACTTGGTCTAGAAGATCAACAATATTCCCTAACTTTATAGGATTAACATTTGGTGTTTACAATGGTAAAAAGCACATACCAGTTCATGTAACTGAGCAAATGGTTGGACATAAACTAGGTGAGTTCGCACCAACTAGAACATACTATGGTCACGGTGTAGACAAAAAGAAAAAGAAAAAATAATCGATTTTAAATTAATAAATTGATAGTAGGAAAAGGAGGTTGGACTAGTGGAAGCTAGAGCAATAACTAGATTCGTAAGATTATCTCCAAGAAAAGCTAGACTTGTAGCAGACTTAGTGAGAGGAAAATCAGCATTAGAAGCTTTAGATACGTTAGAGTTTACTAACAAAAAAGCAGCTAGATTTATAAAGAAAACACTAGCATCAGCAATTGCTAATGCAACTAACAACTTCAACATGGATGAGGAGAAGTTAGTAGTATCAACTATAATGATAAACGACGGACCAGCGCTTAAGAGAATAATGCCAAGAGCGATGGGAAGAGCAGATATAATAAGAAAACCAACAGCACACATTGTTGTGGCAGTGTCTGAAAAGTAGTAAGGAGGTAAGACTGTGGGACAAAAAGTAGACCCTAGAGGACTGAGACTTGGAATAACAAGAACTTGGGATTCTATCTGGTATGCAGATAAAAAAGAATACGCAAAGTTCTTCCATGAAGATACAAAGATCAGAGAAATGATCAAAAAGAACTACTTCCACGCGGGAATTTCGAAGGTAAAAATCGAGAGAACTTCTCCGTCACACGTTGTAGTATTAATACACACAGCTAAAGCTGGAATAATCATCGGAAGAAAAGGTTCTGAAATAGAATCATTAAGAGCTAAACTTGAAGCAATGACTGGAAGAAAAGTTACAGTTAAAGTTCAAGAGGTTAAAGAATTTAATAAAGATGCAACTTTAGTTGCAGAAAATATAGCTACATCTATCGAGAAGAGAGTAGCTTACAAAAGAGCAGTAAGCCAAGCTGTTATGAGAGCAATGAAAGCAGGAGCAAAAGGAATCAAAGTTATGGTTTCTGGAAGATTAAATGGTGCTGAGATCGCAAGATCTGAGTGGGTAGTAGAAGGAAAAGTACCTCTACACACATTAAGAGCAGATATCGACTATGCAACAGCTACATCTCATACAACATATGGAGCTCTTGGAATCAAGGTTTGGATCTTCCACGGTGAAGTACTTCCAACTAAGAAGGAAGGAGGGGAAGCGTAATCATGTTAATGCCTAAAAGAACGAAACATAGAAAAATGTTTAGAGGAAGAATGAAGGGTACAGCTCAAAGAGGTAACACTGTTGCTTTCGGAGATTACGGATTACAAGCCCTTGAGCCAGCATGGATAACAAACAGACAGATTGAATCTTGTAGAGTTGGAATCAACAGAACATTCAAAAGAGAAGGTAAGACTTTCATTAGAATATTCCCTGATAAGCCAATTACTGCTAGACCAGCTGGAGTAAGAATGGGTAAAGGTAAAGGAAACGTAGAAGGTTGGGTAGCAGTAGTTAAACCTGGAAGAATAATGTTCGAGGTATCTGGTGTTACTGAAGAGAAAGCAATAGCAGCTTTAAGAAAAGCTTCTATGAAACTTCCTATCAGATGTAAGATTGTAAAAAGAGAGAATGGTGGTGAGAACTAATGAGAGCTAAGGAAATAAGAGAAATATCTACTGAAGACTTAGTAGTAAAGTGTAAAGAGCTTAAGGAAGAACTTTTCAACCTAAAGTTTCAACTTTCATTAGGACAAGTAACTAACACTGCTAAGATTAGAGAAGTAAGAAGAGAGATCGCAAGAATAAACACTATATTAAACGAAAGATAATTAAATCTTAAAGTTAGGATATAGATTCTTAAGAAGAGGAGGTCAAAATCTTGAGAAACGAGAGAAAAGTAAGAGAAGGAATCGTTGTTTCTGATAAGATGGACAAGACGATAGTTGTTGCTATCGAAACAATGACATTACACCCAATCTACAAAAAGAGAGTTAAGAAGACTATGAAGTTCAAAGCACATGACGAGAACAACGTAGCTCAAACTGGAGATAAAGTAAAAATCATGGAAACTAGACCATTATCTAGAGATAAGAGATGGAGACTAGTTGATATTATAGAGAAAGCTAGATAATAATCCAAATTATTGTTGAGAGGAGGATAATTTAATGGTACAACAACAAACTATCCTTAATGTTGCTGATAACTCGGGAGCTAAAAAACTTATGGTTATAAGAGTTCTTGGAGGATCTAGAAGAAGATTCGGAAGAATCGGTGACATTGTTGTGGCATCAGTTAAGGAAGCAATACCTGGTGGAAACGTTAAAAAAGGAGACGTAGTAAAAGCAGTTATTGTTAGAACAAGAAAAGAATTAAGAAGAGAAGATGGATCATATATTAAATTTGATGATAACGCAGCTGTTATCTTAAATAACAATAATGAACCAAAAGCAACAAGAATCTTCGGACCAGTTGCAAGAGAATTAAGAGCTAAAGACTTCATGAAGATAGTTTCACTAGCTCCAGAAGTAATATAATTGAGAGAGGAGGCTAATTGTCGTGGCTAAACCTAAGATTAAATTTGTACCAGAGTCATTACATGTAAAAACTGGAGATACAGTTTACGTAATATCTGGAAAAGATAAAGGAAAAACAGGTAAGGTTTTAAAAGTATTCCCTAAAAAAGGAAAGATCGTTGTTGAGAACATCAATATGATCACAAAACATATGAAACCTTCACAAATAAACCCACAAGGTGGAGTTGTAACTAAACCAGCTCCAATGTTCTCTTCAAAAGTAATGTTATTTGATGAGAAAGCTGGTAAACCAACTAGAGTTGGATACAAGTTTGTGGACGGTAAAAAAGTAAGATACTCTAAAGTATCTGGAGAAACTTTATAAGAGAGGAGGAGAACGTAAGTGTCTAAATACGTTTCTAGATATCATAAGTTATATAACGAAACAATAGTTGCTAACTTAATAAAAGAGTTAGGATTATCTAACGTTATGGAATGTCCAAAATTAGACAGAATCGTTGTTAACATGGGAGTAGGAGAGGCAACTCAAAACTCTAAGTTAATCGATGCTGCAATGGCTGATTTAGCAATAATCACAGGACAAAAGCCAGTTGTAAGAAAAGCAAAAAAATCAGAAGCTGGATTTAAGTTAAGAGAAGGAATGCCAATCGGTGCAAAAGTTACTTTAAGAAAAGAGAGAATGTACGATTTTCTAGATAGATTAGTAAATGTAGTTCTTCCAAGAGTAAGAGACTTCGAAGGAGTTCCAGCGGATTCATTCGACGGAAGAGGAAACTACTCTTTAGGATTAAGAGATCAATTAGTTTTCCCTGAGATCGAATTTGATAAAGTTGACAAGCTTTTAGGAATGTCTATCACTATAGTATCTTCAGCTAAAACAGATGAAGAAGGAAGAGCTTTACTTAAGGCATTCGGAATGCCTTTTAAAAAGTAAATAGTGAGGAGGTTAATAATAAATGGCTAAAAAGTCAATGATCGCTAGAGAAGTTAAAAGAACAACTTTATGCGACAAATATGCTGAAAAAAGAGCTGAGCTGAAGAAGAGAATCAACGAGGGAGATATGGAAGCTATGTTTGAGCTAAACAAATTACCTAAGAACTCTTCAGAAGTTAGAAAGAAAAATAGATGTCAATTAGATGGAAGACCAAGAGGATTCATGAGAGAATTCGGAATTTCGAGAGTTAAGTTCAGACAATTAGCAGGTGCTGGACTTATTCCAGGTGTGAAGAAGTCATCTTGGTAATTGATGAAAGGAGGATTTAATAGATGTTTTTAACAGATCCAATTGCAGATATGTTAACAAGAGTTAGAAATGCAAATGCTGTAATGCATGAGAAAACAGATGTTCCTCACTCTAACGTAAAAGAGAGAATCGCTGAGATTTTAAAAGAAGAGGGATATATTTCTAACTACAAAATTGTAACAGATGGAAATAAAAAGAATATAAGAGTATACTTAAAGTATGACGGAAAAGAAAGAGTAATCAAAGGAATCAAGAGAATATCTAAGCCAGGAAGAAGAGTTTATTCTTCTGTAGAGGATATGCCAAGAGTATTATCAGGTTTAGGAATCGCTATTGTTTCAACTTCTAAAGGAATCGTAACAGATAGAACTGCTAGAAGAGAGAACATGGGTGGAGAAATTCTTGCATTCGTTTGGTAATAACTAGGAGGTAGCCATATGTCAAGAGTAGGTAAAAAGATCATAGTGGTACCTGCTGGGGTAGAAGTTACATTAGCTGCAGGAAACGTAGTTACTGTAAAAGGACCTAAAGGTACTTTAACTAAAAAATTTAACGAAGAGTTAACAATAAATGTAGAAAACAATGAGATCACAGTTGCAAGACCAAACGATCTACCAGCTGTAAGAGCTATACACGGAACTACAAGAGCACTTTTAAACAACATGGTTGTTGGAGTATCTGAAGGTTTCAAGAAAACTCTTACACTTGTTGGAGTTGGATACAGAGCTACTGAGAAAAATGCTGGATTAGAGATGGCTTTAGGTTATTCTCACCCAGTTGTAATCAATGCTGTTGAAGGAATCAAAATGACAGTTGAGAAAAATACAACTATCCACATTGAAGGAATAGAGAAAGATGTAGTAGGACAAGTTGCTGCTGACATCAGATCTAAGAGAGCTCCAGAGCCTTACAAAGGAAAAGGAGTTAAGTATTCTGACGAAGTAATCAGAAGAAAAGAAGGTAAGAAATCATAATACTAACTAAAAAAGGTTAGTGTGCTGAGAATAAGGAGGTTAAAAAGTTGTTTAAGAGAGTTAATAGAGACGCTATTAGAAGAAGAAAGCACTTATCTATCAGAAGCAAGATTTCTGGTACAGCTGAGAGACCAAGACTTTCTATATATAGATCAAACAACAACATTTTTGCTCAATTAGTTGATGACGTAAATGGAGTAACTTTAGTTTCTGCATCTACTATCGATAAAGAGATCAAAGGAAATGTAAAGCACGGTGGAAACATCGAGTCTGCTAAGCTTGTTGGAAAAGCAATCGCTGAAAGAGCTGTAGCAAAAGAAATATCTGTTATAGTATTTGACAGATCTGGATATAAATACACAGGAAGAGTAGCTGCCCTTGCAGAGGCTGCAAGAGAAGCAGGACTTAAATTCTAATTCTTGTAGAGAGGAGGACTTCACTTGTCTAAGTTAGTTAAAGAAGAAAAACAATTTCAAGAGAAATTATTGAAGATTTCTAGAGTTTCTAAGACAACTAAAGGAGGAAGAACTATATCTTTCTCTGTTTTAGCTGCTGTAGGAGACGCTGAAGGAAACGTAGGAATAGGACTAGGAAAAGCGAATGGTGTACCTGATGCAATCAGAAAAGCAATCGCTTCTGCTAAGAAAAACATGGTAAAGGTTTCATTAAAAGGAACTACTATTCCTCACGAAATCGTTGGTAAATGGGGAGCAACATCTATATGGATGGCACCAGCTTATGAAGGTACTGGAGTTATCGCAGGATCATCTTGTAGAGAGATTCTTGAGTTAGCAGGAGTACACAACATCCTTACAAAAATTAAAGGATCAAGAAATAAGTTCAACGTTGCAAGAGCTACAATTGAAGGATTAGCAGCATTAAGAACTGCTGAAGAAGTTGCAGCTTTAAGAGGAAAAGAAGTAAAGGAAATCTTAAGCTAGGAGGTAAAAAAAGATGGCAAAGCTTAGAATAGAGCTTGTAAAAAGCATAATCGGAAGAAAGCCTAACCATATAGCAACTGCAAAGTCGCTAGGGCTTAAGAAGATGAATGATGTTAGAGAGCACAATGTAACTCCAGAATTAATGGGGAAAATTGCTCAAATATCTTACCTAATAAAAGTAGAGGAGGTGCAATAATCAATGAAATTAAATGAATTAAAGCCTTCTGTACCAAGAAAAGCTAGAAAAAGAATCGGAAGAGGAGAGTCTTCTGGATTAGGAAAGACTGCTGGAAAAGGAAGCAATGGACAAAACTCTAGAGCTGGAGGAGGGGTAAAACCTTACTTCGAGGGTGGACAAATGCCTTTATACAGAAGAACTCCAAAGAGAGGATTCTCTAACGCAATATTCAGAAAAGATTATGCAATAATAAACTTATGTGATTTAAATAGATTCGAAGAGGGAACAGAAGTAACTCCAGAGTTATTAGTAGCTGCTGGTGTTATCAAGAAAACTCTTGCTGGAATCAAAGTTTTAGGAAACGGAGAGCTAGAGAAGAAAGTATCTATAAAAGCTCACAAAGTTTCTGCTTCTGCGAAAGCAGCTATCGAAGCAAAAGGTGGATCTGTAGAGATTCTTGAAGTTAAAACTTTTGCTGATGTAGCAAAAAATAACAAGTAATTAAAAGACTAGTTATTTCAATGTGAGGTGAAGAATTTTGGGTTTAATTGAAAAGTTTGAAACGAAGCTTAGAGGTATATTTAAAATTCCGGAACTGAGAGAGAGAATCATCTTCACCTTATTAATGTTCCTAGTAGCTAGGGTAGGGACATATATCCCTGCTCCTGGTGTGGACATTGATCGTTTGGCTCAAATGACTGCGCAAAGTGATTTACTAGGATATATTAATATGTTCTCAGGTGGGGCTTTCCAAAGAGTATCTATATTTGCATTGGGAATTGTACCATATATCAATTCATCAATCGTATTTAGTTTACTTGCTGTAATTATTCCTAAAATTGAAGAGATTCAAAAAGAGGGAGAATCAGGAAGAAATAAGATTACTCAATGGACTAGATACCTAACAATTGTAATAGCTATAGTCCAAGGAATTGGGGTATGCACTTGGTTACAATCGGTAGGATTAGTAACAACACCAGGGTTTACATTTTTCTTAACAACAATAACAACTTTAACGGCAGGAACAATATTTTTAATGTGGGTAGGGGAACAAATATCTATCAAAGGTATAGGTAATGGAGTTTCGCTACTAATCTTTTTAAATGTTATTTCAGGAGCTCCAGGAGCTGTTATTCAAACTATACAAGATATGAGAGGGAGTAAGTTTCTTATTCCTGTTTTGTTATTAGTGGGGATTGCTGCAATTATAACAATTGCGGGAATTGTTGTATTCCAATTAGGGCAAAGAAAAATACCAGTTCACTATGTAGGAAGAGGATTTGCTGGAAATAATGGAATGGGTCAGAATTCATATATTCCATTGAAGTTAAATAGTTCAGGAGTAATGCCTGTAATTTTCGCTTCAGTGGTGATGATGATACCTTCTTTAGTAGTAAACATGCTTCCCGGAGAGTTTTCTGGAAAGGTAATACTTGCTAGAATATTTGGTGACCAGCATCCTGTATATTTAATACTATATGCTGCTGTAATTATATTCTTCTCGTTCTTCTACACTTCAATAGTTTTCGATCCTGAAAAGGTTGCAGAAAACTTAAAACAAGGTGGAGGTACGATTCCAAGTATTAGACCTGGAGCAGATACGGCTGATTATCTTGAAGGAGTTGTAACTAGAATAACTTGGGGTGGAGCTATATTTTTAGCTTTAATCGCAATTGCACCTATGGTACTATTTAAAGCTTTTGGACTACCAATATTCTTTGGTGGAACAGGAATAATAATAGTAGTAGGGGTAGCACTAGATACTGTACAACAGATAGATGCTCACCTTATCATGAAAGAGTATAAGGGATTTTTATAAAATCTTGGCACGGCATATGTCGTGCCCTTTTTATTTTTAACAAAGGAGATGAATGTAATGAATATAATGTTATTCGGAGCACCAGGTGCTGGAAAAGGAACACAAGCAAAATTCATAATTGATAAGTATGGAATTCCACAAATTTCAACTGGTGATATGCTAAGAGCTGCTATATCAGAAGGAACTGAAATGGGAATGGAAGCTAAGAAATTTATGGATGAAGGAAAATTAGTTCCAGATTCAACTATAATAGGAATAATAAAAGATAGATTATCACAGGAAGACTGTAAAAAAGGATTTATTTTAGATGGATTTCCAAGAACATTAGCGCAAGCAGAAGCATTAGAGGTACTATTAAAAGAATTAAATATGAATTTAGATAAAGTTATCTCTTTAAATGTTCCTGATTCATTAATAGTTGGAAGAGTAGTTGGAAGAAGAGTTTGTCCAAACTGTGGAGCATCTTTCCATATTGAAAATAATCCACCAAAAGTAGAGGGTAAATGTGACTACTGTGGATCAGATTTAATCATAAGAAAAGATGATAATAAGGACACTGTTGAAAAAAGATTATCTGCATATCATGAGCAAACAGCACCTCTATTTAATTTCTACTCTGAAAGAGGAGTAATGGTAGAGTTAGACGGAACTAAAGAGATAAATGAAATTGCAAAGGAAATCTTTAATATTTTAGGATAACTTTAGAAACCCAGAAAGGAAAATTATGGTTATAATAAAAACTAGAGAAGAAATAGAAAAAATAAAAAAACCATGTCAATTAATTGCAAGATTATATACAGAATATCTACCAAAATATATAAAACCTGGAATTTCTACATATGAATTAAATAAAATTATTGAAGATTATTTAATTGATAATGGTGCAGAACCAGCTACAATAGGTGTTGGAGGACCAATAAATCCTTATCCAGCAGGTTCTTGTATTTCTGTAAATGAAGAGGTAGTTCATGGGGTTCCAAAAAATGACAAAATTCTTCAAGATGGAGATATTGTAAGTGTTGATGTAGTAGCAAGAATAGATGGATTTTATGGAGATTCAGCAATAACATATGCAGTAGGTGAAATTGATGAAGAATCACAAAAATTAATTGATGTTACTAGAGAAGCGAGAAGAATCGGAATTGAAGAAGCAGTTGCAGGAAATAGACTTGGTGATATAGGAAACGCAATCCAAAAATATGTAGAATCAAATGGATTTACTGTAGTTAAAGATTTTGCTGGGCACGGAGTAGGAAAAGCTATGCATGAAGATCCTTGTATCCCAAACTTTGGTAGAAAAGGTAGAGGGTTAAAAATCGAGGAAGGTATGGTTTTAGCTATAGAACCAATGGTTAACATTGGAACTTACAAAGTGAATATAACTAATGATGGATGGACAGTAGTAACAAGAGATGGGAAGCGTTCAGCACATTTCGAACACACTGTTGCCATAATAGATGGAAAACCTGTTGTTTTAACTGAGTTGGACTAATAAAAATAACAATAAAAATGTTAAAAATTAGCTAGACTTTTTGTAAAATAAATGTTAAAATAATATGAATTTCTGTTCGATAGGAGGTAGTATGTCGAAAAAGGATGTTATCGAATTAGAAGGAACTATATTAGAGGCCCTTCCAAATGCGATGTTTAAGGTTGAATTAGAAAATGGACACACAATTTTAGGGCACATCTCTGGTAAAATGAGAATGAATTACATTAAAATTTTACCTGGAGACAAAGTAACGGTACAAATTTCTCCATATGATTTATCTAGGGGAAGAATAGTATACAGAAAAAAGTAAAGTTATGATCACGAGAGGAGGTAATTAAGTGAAAGTAAGAGTATCAATTAAGCCTATTTGTGACAAATGTAAAGTTATCAAGAGACACGGGAAAATCAGAGTAATCTGTGAAAACCCTAAGCACAAACAAGTACAAGGATAACTTGAAAAGTTTTGCAAACTAGTACTGACATGGGAAGTACTGTAAAGGTATGTTAGGCTGTAGAGCTAGTACTCGAAAGAGGCATACCGAAGAAAGTCTTAGTCAGTTAATATACTGACGGATATATAAAATTTTCGGAAGAGGAGGAAAAATTTTGGCTAGAATCGCAGGAGTAGATATTCCTAGAAACAAAAGAATAGAGATTGCTCTAACTTACGTTTACGGAATTGGAAAACCAACTTCACAAAAAGTATTAACAGAAGCAGGAGTAAACTTTGACACTAGAGTAAAGGATTTAACTGAAGAAGAGTTAAACAAAATCAGAGCCATTGTTGAAACTATCAAGGTAGAGGGAGATCTTAGAAAAGAGATCAGACTTGCAATAAAGAGACTTATGGACATTAGATGTTACAGAGGTTCAAGACACAAGATGAACTTACCAGTAAGAGGACAAAAGTCAAAAACAAATGCAAGAACTAGAAAAGGACCTAAAAAGCCTATAAAGAGATAGTTTAAAGCTAATTGTAGTATATAAGAACGGAATTTTATCGTAAGGAGGTAGCTAAATTGGCTAAGAAGAAAGTAGCTAAAATCAAGAAGAAATTGAAAAATATTCCTAACGGAGTAGCTCATATACACTCAACTTTCAACAACACAATAGTAGCAATTACTGATGTGGAAGGTAAAGTAGTAAGCTGGAAATCAGGAGGAACTTCTGGTTTTAAGGGAACTAAAAAAGGAACTCCATTCGCAGCTCAAATCGCAGCAGAGCAAGCAGCTCACATTGCAATGGAAAACGGAATGAAGAAGGTTGAAGTAAAAGTGAAAGGACCTGGATCAGGTAGAGAAGCATGTATAAGATCTCTACAAGCAGCAGGATTAGAGGTTACAAAGATAACTGACGTAACTCCAGTTCCACACAACGGATGTAGACCACCAAAAAGAAGAAGAGTGTAATACACTTTTCTAAGCTCATTATCGTAGAAATTTATTAAGTGTAAGGAGGAACAATAAAGAGATGGCAAGAAATAGACAACCTGTTTTAAAGAAATGTAGAGCTCTTGGAATCGACCCAGTTGTTTTAGGAGTTAACAAATCTTCTAATAGAGGGCCAAGACCAAATGCAAATAGAAAGCCTACAGAGTATGCAATTCAGTTAAACGAAAAGCAAAAAGCTAAATTTATATACAATGTAATGGAGAAGCAATTCAGAAAATTATATGATGAGGCTTCAAGAAAGGATGGAGTTACTGGTTTAACTTTAATCCAATATTTAGAGAGAAGATTAGAGAACGTAGTTTACAGACTAGGATTCGCTAAAACTAGAAGACAAGCTAGACAAATAGTGTCTCACGGACACGTTGCTGTTAACGGAAGAAGAGTTAACATCGCATCTTATAGAGTAAAAGCAGGGGATGTAGTATCTGTAATTGAGAACTCAAAAAATATCGAGTTAATCAAATCTGCAGTAGAAGAGAAAACAGTTCCAGCATGGTTAGAGTTAGATAAAGCTAACTTCGCAGGAAAAGTTCTTCAGAACCCAACTAAAGACGATTTAGATTTCGATCTAAACGAAGCTTTAATAGTTGAGTTCTATTCAAGATAATAAATCCTTTGACAGGAGTTGATTAAATGTTAAAAATAGAAAAACATGCTAAGGGTATTAACATTACCGAATTAAAAACAAGTGACTTTTCTGGTCAATATGTTATAGAACCTTTATATAGAGGATATGGACATACAATTGGTAATGCTTTGAGAAGAGTTTTACTATCATCTATACCTGGTGCTGCCGTTAAAGGTGTTAGAATCGACGGAGTACTAAGCGAGTTTTCAGTTATGGAAGGTGTTAAAGAGGCTGTAACTGAAATAATGCTAAATGTAAAAGAGGTAGTAATAAAGGCAGAAACTGCTGGAGAAAGAAAAATGACTCTTTCTGCAAAGGGACCTAAGACTGTTACAGCTGCTGATATAATACCAGATATCGGATTAGAGATTGTAAATCCAGATCAAATTATTTGTACATTAACTACAGATAGAGAGATCGATATGGAATTCATAGTTGATACTGGTGAAGGATTTGTTGTTGCTGAAGAGATAGAGAAAAAAGATTGGGCTGTAGATTTTATAGCAGTTGATGCTATATATACACCAATCAGAAAAGTATCTTACTCAGTTCAGGATACAATGGTTGGAAGAATGACTGATTTCGATAAGTTAACTTTAAACATAGAAACAGACGGAAGTGTTGAGATAAGAGATGCTATTTCTTATGCAATAGAGCTTCTAAAGTATCATTTAGATCCGTTCCTTGACTTAGGAAATAGAATGGATCACTTAAGAGTAGATCTTGAGGAAGAGGAGGAAACTCCTACATCAACTGCTAAGGCTGATGATGTATTAAATACAAGAATAGAAGAGCTAGATTTAACAGTTAGATCATTTAACTGTTTAAAGAAAGCTGGAATAGAGGAAGTTGGACAGTTGGCAAGAATGTCAATGAACGAACTTCTAAAAATAAAGAATCTAGGAAGAAAATCACTAGATGAGATCCTTGAAAAGATGAAAGAACTTGGGTTCGATCTAAATGGAAATGGATCTGTAGAATAATTAGATAAGGAGGCTAACTGACTAATGAACCACAATAAATCATATAGAAAGTTAGGGAGAAGAGCTGACCATAGAAAAGCTATGTTAATGAACTTAACAATATCTCTAATTTTATCAGATAGAATAGAAACTACTGTTACTAGAGCAAAAGAGCTTAGAAAGTTTGCTGAGAGAATGGTTACTCTTGGTAAAAAAGGAACTCTTGCGCACAGAAGACAAGCTTTCGCTTTCTTAAGAAGCGAAGAGGCTGTAGCTAAGTTATTTAATGATTTAGCACCAAAGTACGCTGAGAGAAACGGTGGATACACAAGAATCATCAGAACTTCTGTAAGAAAGGGAGATTCTGCTGAGATGGCTATAATCGAATTAGTTTAATTCTAATTCGTTTGAAAGAAGAACTACATTGTAGTTCTTCTTTTTTTATTTGAATACTACAATAATAAACAAAATAAAAAAAATGTCCTAAATTTTAATTATTGTATACAAAAACTTTTTTTTCTTCAAAAAACAAACAAAATGTATTGCAAATTAGAATTGTTTAATGTATAATATATCCATAAAGTGCCTAGGGGGACTTATATATATTTTTATATTATTTGGAGGTTAAGATGTTAAAGGGAACTGTTAAATGGTTTAACAAAGAAAAAGGATTTGGTTTTGTAACATGTGAAGAGGGGAAAGATTATTTCGTACACTTTACTGGAATTATCGGGGATGGATTTAGAACTTTAGAAGAGGGTCAAAATGTTTCATTTATCGTAGAAGAAGGAAACAAAGGACCAATAGCTAAAGAAGTAACTGCAGCTTAATATAGATATGAAACCAAGAGTGAAATTAACATTTCACTCTTTTTTTTATAAAAAAAATCAGAAAATATGTTAGAATATAGTATATTCTATTTTAAGGAGATGGCAATGATATTAGGATTAACTGGTGGCATAGGAAGTGGAAAATCTACAGTTAGTAAAATCTTTTTATCTATGGGAATTAAAGTTTTTGATGCTGATTTAATAGCTAAAGACATTTTAGAAACTGAGCAAGTAAAAGAGGAAATAAAAGAAAAACTCGGAAAAGAGTTTATAAATTTAAAAAGTAATTCTGTAGATAAAGAATTATTAAAAAAAGAGGTTTTTAATAACTCAAAAAAATTAAATATATTAAATGGAATAGTTCATCCTAGAGTTGTAGATATATATATAAAAAAATATTTAGAATTTAAAGATAAAAAAGAGATTGTAATTTTTGATGTTCCATTATTGTTTGAAGTTAATTTAGAGAGATATTGTGATAAGGTAATAGTTGTAGATATAGATTTAAAGGTCCAAATAGAAAGAATTAAAAATAGGGATAATATTGACGTTGCTCTAATAAATAAAATAATAGCTGCTCAAATGTCTAGAGAAGAAAGAAATATGAAAGCAGATATTTTAATTGAAAATAACGGAAGTTTAGAGGAGTTAAAACAAAAAATAGAAAAAATAATCAAAGATATAGAAAGAGGAAAAATATGAAAATAGTTGCTCCAGCAGGAAGCATTGAAAGATTTCACGCCGCTATAAAAGCAGGTGCAGATGAGATATACATGGGATTAAAAGGTTTTGGTGCAAGAAGGAATGCTGTAAATTTGACTTTAGAAGAGTATAAAGAAGCATTAGATTATGCACATGCAAGAGGAGTAAAAGTCTTCTTAACATTGAATACTATAATGATGGATGTTGAGATAGAAGCAATAGCTATAAATTTAAGAGAACTATACAAACATGGATTAGATGCAGTTATTGTTCAAGATTTTGGATTAGCAGAGTTTATAAAAATTAATTTTCCAGGGTTAGAGCTACATGGAAGTACTCAAATGACTGTAGCAAATCATATAGAGGCAAATTATTTAAAATCTATTGGTTTTGAAAGAGTTGTTTTACCTAGAGAATTAACTTTTGAAGAGATAAAAGAAATAAGAGAAAAAAGTGATATTGAGTTAGAGATATTTGTTTCAGGTGCATTATGTATATCTTATTCAGGGAATTGCTATATGAGCAGTTTTATAGGTGGACGTAGTGGAAATAGGGGAATGTGTGCACAACCTTGTAGAAAAAAATATACTTCTGACGGAAATGATGAAGGGTATACTTTAAGCCCAAAAGATCAGTTATATGGATACGATGAAATTCAAAAATTAAAAGAGATTGGGATAGATAGTATTAAGTTAGAAGGAAGAATGAAAGAACCTAATTATGTATTTCAAACAGTTAATTATTATAAAGAATTAATTAATGGAAATAACATTGAAGAAAAAAGTTCACAAATATTTAATAGAGGTTATAGTACTGGGTATTTTTATAAAGATAGAAAAGATATAATGAATAAAAGTTTTGCCAGCCATTTAGGAAAAAATCTTGGAGAATTTAATGGAAAAGAATTAAAATTGAAAGAAAAAATAATCTTAGGAGATGGAATAACTTTTTTATCCAAAGATTATGAAAAAATTGGTGGAACTTATATAAATAAAATAGATACTAGATTTGAGAAAAGTAAAAGAGATGCTAACATTGGAGAAACTTTAATATTAAGAGATATTCCAAAAGAAACAAAGTATATATATAGAAATTACTCTAAAGAAATTAGTGATTTAATTGAATCAAAAATGAAAACAACAGATAAAAAACATGTTATAGATATAGAATTCAAAGGTAAAATTGGAGAGAGAGCTAAAGTAATAGTTTCAACATTAAATAATAGATTTGAACTAATAAAAGTCTCATTAGAAAGCGAAGGGATAATAGAAAAAGCTAAAAATAAAGGTACATCACAAGATGTTATAAGTGAGAAGTTATTAGAGATAGGAGACACAACATTTATTGGATTTATAAAAAATATTGAAATAGATGAGAATATATTTTTACCGATTTCTACGTTAAAACAATTAAAAAGAGATGCGGTAAAACTTCTTCTAGAAAAATTAATATTAAGTTATAGGAAAGAAAGTTGTAATGAGTTAGTAAAATTATCTAAAAAAGAGGTTAGTGAAAAAAGTAGTATATTATCAGCAATAGTTTCAACAGATGAACAAAAAAATATTTTAATTTCTTGCGGAATAGATAAGATATATTTTAAAGGGTATGATGTAGCAAGAGAAGAAAATTTAGAAAAAATAGATTTATCAAATAAAATGGCAAGTAATTTATATCAAGCTTTAGAAAATAAAAATACACAAATAACATTGGGATGGAATTTAAATATATCAAATCGTTATGCCTTTGACCACTTCTCTAATATAGAGAAAATAGACACAATTATAGTTTCTCCTGAAATTAGTTATAGAAGATTAGAAGAGATAGGAGAAACAAAAATAAAAAAAGCTATATTAGCATATGGAAGACCAAGAGCTATGTATACAGAGTTATCCTTAGGAGATGAAGAAGTAAAGGTTATAGAAAATGAGCAAGGAGATAAGTTTACAATAATAAAAAATAGTATAGGAAATAGTGAGATTTATTTAGAAAAGCCATTGAATATACTTAAAGATAGAAAATATTTAGAAAAAATTGGAATCTCTGAACTAGTTTTAGAGTTTACAACTGAAACACCTGAAGAGATAAAAGATATTCTAGATGGAAAGGGAATGTATAAACCTTATAACTATGAAAAAGGAGTGTTTTAATGAATAGAAAAGTAGTTAAAAATTTAGCAACAGTATTTGGTTTAGGAGAGATGCCAGTAGCTCCAGGAACTTTTGGAACTCTAGGAGGAATTCCAATATATGTAGGATTGGTGCTTTTAAAAAAAATATTTCCAAATAATATGATTTATAACTCGTTTTACTTTATGTTTTTAATGACATTCTTTGCAATTTCTGTTTATATTTGCGATATAGCAGAAAGGGAAATTTTTAAAGAGAAAGATCCCCAAAAAGTTGTAATAGATGAGGTATTAGGATTTTTGACGACACTTTTTTTAATAAATCCAGTTGGTATATTTCAAACCATTATGGCTATAATAATAGGATTTGTAATCTTTAGATTTTTTGATATAACTAAAATAGGTCCTATTTATAAATCGCAATTTTTTGGAAATGGAGTTGGAGTTGTTTTAGATGACTTTTTAGCTGGAGTTATTGGGAATTTTTTAATGGTTTGTATATGGACAATATTTTTCTAAGAGGTAGATAAAATGAGATGTACTTTAATATTAGTTGGAACAGAACTTTTAAATGGAGCAACTTTAGATACAAATAGTGTATTTATGGCTGAAGAATTAAATAAAGTTGGAATAAAAATTGATTTTAAATTAACGGTAGGAGATTCATTAGAGAAAATAGAAAAGGCTTTAGTATTTGCTAAACAAACAAGTGATTTAGTGATATTATCTGGAGGATTAGGTGCAACAGATGATGATTTGACTAAAGAGGCAATAAGAAAATTTTTAAATAAAAAATTTATAATAGATGATGGAGAATTGGAAGAGTTAAAAGAAAAATTTAAAAAATTAAATATCCAGTTTTTAGATAAAAATCATAAAGAGGTTGAAAAGCCAGAAGGAGCAATTTCAATAAAAAATGATGTAGGGATGGCACCAGCATTTTACATTGATGGAATTGCAGCATTCCCAGGAGTACCTAGAGAATTATATAATATGTTTCCAAAATTTTTAAAATTTTATACAGAAAAATTTTGTGTTGATTTAGATCCAATTTATATTAAAGATATAGTAGTTTCTGGAATTCCAGAATCAATACTGGAAGAGAAGATTAAAGGGTATTTTATAGACCCGAATATAGAGTATGAGTTTTTAGTTAAGGATTATGGTATAATAGTTAGGATGCAAACATCAAATAGACATAAAATCACAGTGGAAAAAATCAAGGAAAAGATATATAATAGTATAGGAAAATATATATTAGGCGAAGATAAAGAAAAAATTGAAGATAAAATTTTTAATATTTTAAAAAAGAAAAATTATTCACTTTCTGTAGCAGAATCTTGTACAGGAGGAATGTTATCTTCAACGTTTGTTACAATACCAGGAATATCAAAATATTTTCAAGAGGGAATAATAACATATAGTAACGAATCAAAGGTAAGTCGATTAAAAGTAGACAAAAATTTAATAGAAAAATATGGAGCTGTTAGTAAAGAAGTAGCAGAAAAAATGGTGAATGGATTAACAACCGATGTAGGAATTTCTACAACAGGAGTTGCAGGTCCTGGTGGTGGAACTCAGGAAAAACCTGTAGGATTAGTTTATATTGGAGTTAAAGTTAAAGAAAAGATAGTAAGCTTTAAATTCAATTTCACAGGGGATAGGGAAAAGATAAGAAAAAAAGCAGTTCTCCATAGTCTATTTGAACTATATAAAATCTTAGAGGAGGATGAATAAAAAGTGAGTATAGGAGAGAGAATAAAAAAAAGTAGAAATGAAAAATCATTATCATTAAGAGAGTTAGCAACAATGGTTGATTTATCAGCTAGTTTTTTATCACAAATAGAGCAAGGAAAAGCATCTCCTTCAATTGAGAACTTAAAAAAAATAGCAAATTCATTAGATGTAAGAGTTAGTTATCTGATTGAGGATGAAGAAGTAAAGAAAAATTCAGATTTAATTAGAGCAAAAGAAAGAAAATATGTAGAAAGTGTTGATTCAAATACAACAATTTCTTTATTAACATCATCAAATATAGAGAAAAGTATGGAGCCAATTTTATATGAGATTGGTCCTGGTGGTGAAAGTGGAAGAAGTTACTACACTCACCATGGAGAAGAGTTTATATTTATTCTTGAAGGAAGTTTAGATATATATATAGAAGAAACGGTTCATAGTTTACATGAAGGAGATAGTTTCTATTTTAAATCTAGTCAAAAACATAGATTTAAAAATAATTCAGATAAAAGAGCTAGAGCTCTTTGGGTGGTAAATCCACCAACATTCTAAAAATGGAGGAAAATAATGAATATAGAAGTAAAGGTATTAAACTCTACTAGGCTAACAAAGTTATTGATAGCTGCAAGTAGATGGTTATCAAAATATTCAGATGTTTTAAACGATTTAAATGTATATCCTGTACCAGATGGAGATACAGGAACAAATATGTCTATGACATTACAAGCAGTTGAAAATGAATTAATAAAGTTAAATCATGAGCCAGATATGGAAGAATTAGCTGATATAGTTTCAGAAGCAATTCTTTTAGGAGCAAGAGGAAATTCTGGAACAATTTTATCTCAAATTATTCAAGGATTTTTAGAGGGAGTTAGAACTAAAGAGGAAGTTACAGTAGATGATGTAAAAATAGCTTTTAGATTAGCTAAAGAGAAGGCATATAAAGCTGTAAGTGAGCCTGTAGAAGGAACAATGCTAACTGTTATAAGAAGAGTGGCTGAAGAAGCTGAAATCTATAATGGTCCATCAGATGACTTTATTCCATTTTTAGTTTACTTAAAAGAGGCAGCAAAAGAAGCAGTAGAAGAGACACCAAATCAATTGCCCAAATTAAAAGAAGCTGGTGTAGTAGACGCTGGAGGACAGGGAATATTCTATATTTTAGAAGGGTTTGAAAAGTCAATTACAGATCCAGAAATGCTTCACGATTTAGAGAGAATAGTTCAATCTCAAGCTAAGAGAAAAGATATAATGGAACACTCTGGAAATCATGTATTTGAAGATATAAAATTTAAATATTGTACAGAGTTTGTAATTGAGTCTGGAGATTTTGATTTAGATGACTATAAATCTAAAATAGTAAATTTTGGAGATTCTATGGTATGTGCTCAAACATCAAAGAAAACAAAGACTCATATACATACAAATAACCCAGGAGCAGTTTTAGAGATAGCTGGTAAATTAGGTAATTTATCAAATATAAAAATCGACAATATGGAGATTCAGCATAAAAATATGCTTTTAGCAGATGCTGAACAGTATAAAATTGATAAAAAAGGTAAAGTTCTAGTTCAAAATGAAAATAGTAAACCTATAGCATATTTTGCTATTGTTGATAATATGGAACTAGGTAATTTATTCTTAGATAATGGAGCTACAGCTGTATTAATAGGAGGACAAACACAAAATCCTAGTGTTGCTGATATAGAAGAAGGAATTAATAAAATAAAAGCTGATAAGATAGTTATTTTACCAAATAATAAAAATATCATATCATCTGCTAAAATGGCAGCAGAAAGATCTTCTAAAGAGGTTACTGTTTTAGAAACTAAAACAATGTTAGAAGGAGAGTACGTTGTAAAAAATAAAGATTTTGGAATGGATGAAATCTTAAAGCAACTTCCATTTAATACTTCTATTGAGATAACACAAGCAGTTAGAGACACAAAAGTTGATGATTTATTGATATCTCAAGGAGATTATATAGCATTAATTAATGGAAAAATAAAATTAAGAGCAGCTACATTAGAAGAAATTATAGAAAATACATATAAAGAGTGTGTAAATAGTGAAACATTAAATATATTTGCATGTATTGGAAAAGGTTCTACTGAGGAAGCAAATAAAATTCTTAAAGGAATAAAATCTACAGTTAAATATTCAGATTTAGTAATAGGACAGGAAAATTATCCATACTATATATATATAACAAATAGAAACCCTGAATTGCCTGAAATTGCCATTGTAACAGATTCTACGTCAGATTTAACACCAGATATGATAAAAGGCTTAGATGTGGATATAATCCCGTTAAAAATAAAGTTAGCAGGAGATACATATTATAGAGATGGTGTAGATATTTCTAAAGGGGAGTTTTGGAAACAATTATTAAAAGAAAATATAGTTCCAAAAACATCTCAACCATCACCAGCTGAGTTTAAAGAACTTTATGAAAAGTTACTTGAAAAAGGTTATAAAAAAATAATTTCAATTCATATTTCAAGTAAATTAAGTGGAACTCAACAAGCTGCTAGAGTAGCAAGAGGAATGCTAAATAAAGAGGATGATATTGCTATAGTGGATTCTAAAGTAGTAACATTTGCTTTAGCACATATAGTTTTAGAAGCAGCAAAAATGGTAAAAGAAGGAAAGTCATTCGACGAGATAATAGAATGGATTGACGAAACAAAAAGTAAAATGAAAGTTTATTTTGTTGTAAAAGAACTTTCATATTTAGAAAAAGGTGGAAGAATAGGAAGAGCATCGTCAGTAATTGGAGGATTCTTAAAAATTAAACCAGTTTTAAAATTAGAAAATGGAGAAGTATGTATTGAAGCGAAGGCTCTTGGAGAAAGAGGAGCTTTATCATATATGGAAAAGCTAATTAAAAATGAAAAAAATTCAATAATAATGTATACTGGTTGGGGTGGAACTCGTAGTGAATTAGAGGCTGCAGACCAATTGAGAAGTATTGCAGAAAAAACAAAAAAATTGGATTATAGAGGTAGAATGGAAATAGGAGCAACTATAGCTTCGCATACAGGACCTGTATATGGAATGGGAATTTTAAATAAAATAAGATAGTAAAAAATAGCTAGATTTATAATCTAGCTATTTTTACAAATGTAATCTTTTTTAAATAAATTAAATAAGATATAGCATAAAGAGTTTTAAAAGGATTGACTGGACATTAAAAAGCAAATATAATAAAGAAAAAACCATAGGAGGATAATGATGGCAATATTAGTTTGTGGTGGAGCTGGATACATTGGAAGTCATGCAGTAAAAGCTTTATTAGAAGCAAAAAGAGAGGTAATTGTTTTAGATAATATGCAAACAGGGCATGTGGAAGCTATTCCAGAGAATATAAAGTTAGCTTTAGGAGACTTAAGAGATGTAGAGTTTTTAAAAAAAGTTTTTAAAGAGAATAAAATAGAAGGAGTTATACACTTTGCAGCTGATTCTCTAGTGGGAGAAAGTATGACAAATCCGGCTAAATATTTTGAAAATAATGTAGTTGGATCAATGAACTTATTAAATACAATGAAAGAATACAATGTAAAGAATATTGTATTTTCATCGACGGCAGCAACATATGGTGAACCTAAAAATATACCAATTTTAGAAACAGATGAAACTTTGCCAACAAACCCTTATGGTGAGAGTAAATTAATGGTTGAAAAACTATTAAAATGGTATGACTATGCATATGGAATAAAGTACACAGCTCTTAGATATTTTAATGTAGCAGGGGCTTATCCAACGGGAGAAATTGGAGAGGATCATAGTCCAGAAACTCATCTTATTCCAATAATATTACAGGTAGCATTAGGAAAGAGAGAAAAAATAGGTATATACGGAGATGATTATCCAACTGAAGATGGAACATGTATAAGAGATTACGTTCATGTAATGGATTTAGTAGATGCACATATTTTAGCTTTAGATAGATTAAAAAATGGTGGAGAAAGTACAGTTTATAATTTAGGTAATGGAGAGGGATTCTCAGTTAAGCAAGTTATAGATGTAGCAAGAAAAGTAACGAAGCATCCAATACCAGCAGAGGTATCTCCAAGAAGAGCAGGAGATCCAGCGAAATTAGTTGCTAGTTCAGAGAAAGCGATGAAAGAGTTAAAATGGAAACCTAAGTATGCATCGTTAGATTCAATAATAGAAACAGCTTGGAAGTGGCATAAAGAAAATCCTGAGGGATATAACGATTAAAAAATTAGGCAGAATTCTGCCTAATTTTTTCTTTATAAGGAGAAAGTATGAAAATATATAAATTTGATGAGATAGATTCTACAAATAAGTTTTTAAGAGAAAAGTCTGATGTAACAGAAGGAGATTTAGCAATAGCAAAAGTTCAAACATTGGGAAGAGGAAGAAGAGGAAATAAGTGGGTTTCTACAGAGGGAGCTGCATTGTTTTCATTTGTGTTAAAACATGATATAGAAATACCAGAAGAGGAGTATATGAAATTATCTCTTTTAATAGGATACTCTCTTTTATACTCATTAAAGAAAATAGAAAATTTAGATTATAAGTTTAAATGGACAAATGATTTATATTTAGATGAAAAAAAAATAAGTGGAATTTTAGTAGAGAAAATAAAAGATAATTATATTATTGGAATAGGTTTAAATATAAATAATTTAAATTTAGAAGAAGCTAAAAGTATTGCAATATCATTGAGAGAAAAAACAGGTAAAATGTATGATTTGGACAAAGTTATAGTAACTGTTGTTGAAGATTTTTATAATAATTTTCAAGAGTTTAAAAAAGGAAAATGGAAAGAGATATTAGACAAAATTAACAAAGTTAATTATTTGTATGGTAAAAGAATAAATATCGTTACATTTGATAAAGAAGAAAGTGGAATAGCAGGAGATATTTTAGAAGATGGAATGTTAGAAGTATTTGTAGGAAATGAAATAAAAAAATATAATATTGGATCAATTCACATATCGAAAAAATAGAGGAAAATATGAATAAGAAAAGAATAATTTTAGGACTGAGTGGTGGAGTAGATTCATCAACTTCAGCATATATGTTAAAAGAAGATGGATTTGAAGTAATTGGAGTTACTTTAGTAGTTAGTAAAGAGCAGAGAGAATCACAAGATCTGAAAGATGCAATATCTCTTGGAAAAGAATTAAATATAGAGCATATAGTTTTGGATATTGTAGATGAATTTAATGAAAAAATTGTAAAATATTTTATAGATGAATATTCAAAAGGGATGACACCATCACCTTGCGTAGTTTGTGATGAGATAATAAAAATAAAAAAATTAATAGAGATTGCTAATTTAAAAGAGGCCTATTATATAGCAACTGGTCATTATTGTGAGATAAGTAAAGAAAATAGATTTAAAAGAAATCTATTTAAAAAACCAAAGGATGTAAGAAAAGATCAAGGTTATATGTTGTATAGAATAGAGCCTGAAATAATAGAAAGAATGATATTTCCTTTAGCTAAATATGAAAAAACTATTGTCAGAGAAAAAGCTAAAAAATATGGAGTAAAAGTTTTTGATAAGAAAGATAGTCAAGGTATATGTTTTGCAAAAGAGGGATATCTAGAATTTTTAAAAAAAATGTTAGGTGACAAGATTAAACCTGGAAACTATTTAGATAAAACTGGAAAGATTTTAGGTCAACACCAAGGATATCAATTATATACAATCGGCCAAAGAAGAGGATTAGGAGTCTTATTTTCTAAAATATATTTTATTGTTGATATTTTACCAGAAACAAATGAAATAATTTTAGGTGATTATTCAGAGTTATATAAAAAAAGAGTAGAATTAGAAAACTTCAAAACTCATATTTCTTTTGATGAATTAAAATCAATGAGGGTTTTAGCAAAGCCAAGGTTTTCAAGCCAAGGTTTTTATGGTAAAGTAATTAAAGAAAACGAAAAAATATATTTTGAATATGAAAATGAAAATCCACAAAATGCAAAAGGACAGCATTTAGTAATATATAGTGATGACTTAGTAGTGGGTGGAGGAAAAATAATATTTTAAGGGGGTAATTTAATGAATTTAGAAAAGTTAATGAAAGAAAAAAATGTTGATGCGGTTTTAATTACTAATATGCTTAATGTGAGATATTTTACAGGTTTTACAGGAACAACAGGAGTAGCATTAGTAGCAGGAGATAAGAAATTTTTTATAACTGATTTTAGATATGTAGCTCAGGGGAAGGAACAAGTAGAAAAAAATGGTTATGAATTAATTTGTGAAAATATATCGACATTAAAAAAAGTTGGAGAGATATTAAAAGAATTTAAAGTTGAAAAATTAGGTATTGAAAATCAAAATGTAACACTAGATCAATTTAAACTTTTTGAAAGTAATTTTCCAAGTTTAGAATATGTATATTTAGATGATAATTTTACAAAGATAAGAGAAATCAAGTCAGAAAAAGAGATAGAAATAATAAAAAAATCTGTGGAAATTGCAGAAAAAGCTTTAGAATTAACAATTCCTAAAATCAAAATTGGAGTAAAAGAGAGTGAGATTGCAGCAGAGCTAGAATATCAAATGAGAAAATTAGGAGCTTCAAAACCATCTTTTGATCTTATTGTAGCATCTAATGAAAGATCTGCTTTACCTCATGGTGTAGCTAGTGATAAAAAAATAGAAGAAGGTTTTTTGACAATAGATTATGGATGTTTTTACAAAGGATATGCTTCAGATATAACAAGAACATTTTATGTAGGAAATAATCCCTCAGAAAAACATTTAGAAATATATGAAATTGTAAAACAAGCAAATGAAAAAGCAATAAAAGAGGTTAGAGCAGGAATTTCAGTTCATGAATTAGATGCAGTAGCTAGAGATTTTATTAAAGAAAAAGGATATGGAGAATATTTTGGTCATGGATTAGGACATGGTATTGGGCTTCAAATTCATGAATATCCAGGAGTTTCTTTTAAGGCGGAGAATAAAATATTAAAAGAGGGAATGGTAATAACAATTGAGCCTGGAATTTATATTCCAGATTTTGGTGGAGTAAGAATCGAAGATGATATTTTAGTAAAAAAAGATTCTTATGAAATTTTAACATCATTGGATAAGTCATTTAAAAAAATTAAATAATATATAGAATAATATAAAAAAACAAAAAAATGTTCGTAAAAAGCACTGATTGCAGAACAATATATATTTTTTTTATAAAAAATATATAAAATTAATCTTGTTAATTTTATATAAAATATGATATCCTTTATCTATAGTAGAAAGTTTATTGATCATTTTATGATAAAATGAAAATAAATTATCAATATGGAGGGGAAAATGGAAGCTGAATTAAAAAAGAATGAACTTAAGAACAAGAGTTTTATTGATAAATTCTTGAACATAATTGAAAAGGGAGGAAATGCCCTACCACATCCAGCTACACTTTTTGCAATATTAGCTGTAGTAGTTATTGTTATATCTGGAATAGGTGGAGCTTTAGGTTGGTCTGTTGATTTTGTTGGAATTAATAGTAAGACAATGAAGACAGAAGAGATGGTTATATCAACAAAATCTTTAATGACTAAAGAGGGAGTAAATTATATATTTACATCTATGGTTAAAAACTTCACTGGATTTGCACCTTTAGGAACAGTGCTTGTAGCAATAATTGGAATAGGTATTGCTGAAAGATCTGGATTAATGGCAGCAATATTAAAAAAAGTTGCATTATCTACACCTAAAAAATTAGTAACTGTTATGGTTATTTTCTTAGGAATTATGTCAAACGTAGCATCAGATGCAGGATATGTTGTATTACCACCATTGGCAGCATTAATTTTCTTATCATTTGGAAGACATCCAATTGCTGGATTAGCAGCAGCATTTGCTGGAGTTTCTGGAGGATTCTCAGCTAACTTATTAATTGGAACAATCGATCCACTTTTAGGAGGGATTTCAACAGAAGCTGCAAAAATACTTGATCCAACTTATGAGGTTTTACCAACAGCAAACTGGTACTTTATGATGGCATCAACATTTGTAATTGCTTTTTTAGGAACTTTAATTAATGATAAGATAGTAGAGCCAAGATTAGGGAAATATACAGGAGATGAAGCTATTGATTTCCAAGAAGTTACTGTGGAAGAGAAAAAAGCTTTAAGATCAGCTGGTATGGCTACAGTAGTTATGTTAGTTTTATTAGTACCAATTTATTTTGCATTAGGTAAAAACTTCCTAGGAAGTGGATTAGTACCAATAATCGTAATTTTCTTTGCACTTCCAGGATTAGCTTATGGTAAATCTATTGGAACAATAAAAAATGATTCAGATGTGATGGGTATGCTAACTAAATCAATGCAAGGAATGGCTGGATATATAGTTTTAGTATTCTTCGCAGCACAATTTATAGCATATTTTGGATATACAAACTTAGGAACAATTTTAGCTGTAAAAGGAGCAGACTTCTTAGAAACAGCTGGAATTGGTGGGATTCCATTAGTAATAGGATTTATATTAATCGTAGGATTCTTAAATTTATTTATGGGATCAGCTTCAGCTAAGTGGGCTATATTAGCACCAGTATTTATCCCGATGTTAATGAGAATAGGATACTCACCAGAGTTTACTCAGTTAGCTTATAGAATAGGAGATTCAAGTACAAATATAATCTCTCCTTTAATGTCATATTTTGCAATGATAATTGTATTTATGCAAAAATATGATAAGAAAGCTTCTCTAGGAACATTAATATCAGTAATGCTTCCTTACTCAATAACATTCTTGATTGGATGGTCAATTTTCTTAGCAGCTTGGATGTTAAGTGGATTCCCAATTGGACCAGAGGTACAAATACTATTAAAAGGAATGTAATATCTTAAGGCTTGATTAATTTCAAGCCTTTTATTATTTATAGAGGTGAAAAATGAAAAAAAATATAATTTTAATACATGGAGCGGGTGTTGGGGGGTGGGTTTTTAGAGATATAGAAAAGATATTAAAACTTTATGGTAATAATGTATATTGTCCAAGTCTATCAGGAATAGGAGATAGAAAAAAAATTCTAGAAAATAAAATTAATTTGACTACTTATGCAAAAGAGGTAGAACATCTAATATTAGAAAATAATTTAGATAATATATACTTAATTGGACATTCTTTTGGAGGTGCAGTAGTATCAGCTGTAGTAGAATTAGTTCCTGAAAGAATAAAATATCAAATATATATTGATAGTTTTTTTCTAGAAGATAACGAAAGTATTTTAACTTTATTTGGGGAAAAAAGAGAAGGTGAGTTATATGAAATATGTAAAAATGAAGGAGAGGATAAATACTTGCCTAAAAGATTATTTGGAAAGGAACATCCACTAATAAAAGATATGCCTTTTAATCCATATAAGGAAAAAGTTAAATTTAAAGGGAATGGAAAAAAAATTCCAGGAGCTTATATAGATTGTTTAGATAGTACTGGATTTGAGCATTTAGAAAAACCTAAAAAAATTATGAAGAAAAGAGTAGAAAAAAGAAAGTGGAAGTATATAATGTTAGATTCTGATCATGTTCCAATGACAAAATCACCAGCTAGAGAAAAATTAATTGAAATATTACTTGAATTGATAAAAGACAGCTAAAAATAGCTGTCTTTTACTTTTATACAATTAGACTTAGAACTGATAAAGCTCCTATAAAGATAAGAGTAGGATTTAATTTTTTAAAATCTCCAGTTCCAGCATGGATAATTATATAAGATATGAAACCAAATGCTAGTCCAGTACTGATACTATAAGTTAATGGCATCATTAATATTGTAACAAAAGATGGAAAAAGAGTTTTATAATCTTTCCAATCTAGTTCATAAATATTTTTAAACATATAAACTCCAACAATAATAAGAGCTGGTGATGTTGCAAATGATGGAACAATAGAAACTAAAGGTGTAAAGAATAATGCAACTATAAAGAAAAGAGAAGTTACAACTGAAGCTAATCCAGTTCTAGCACCAGCAGCAATTCCAGCAGCTGTTTCTGAAAGAGTAGTAACAGTACTTGTTCCAAGAACTGCACCAATTATCGTAGAAGTAACATCTGCATATAGCATTTTTCCAAGATCTTTAACTTTTCCATTTTTATCTGCTAGTCCAATCTCCTTAGAGCACGCAATTAGAGTTCCAAGTGAATCAAAAAGATCAACAAACATAAAAGAAAAAGCAGGACCTAGTAAAGATAATTTAAGAGCACCCATAATATCTAACTTAAAAGCTATTGGTGCAATACTAGGTGGCATAGATATAATAGAGTTAGGCATTATAGTATCACCAGTAAATAAACCTATAACAGTAGATGAAATTATACCTATTAATATTCCACCTTTAACTTTTTTTATTTCTAATATAATTGCAATAAAAAGACCAATAACTCCAATTAAAATTTGTGAGTTGAATCTTGCTAAACCAATAATTGTTGCTGGATTAGAAGAAACAATTCCTAAAGTTTTTAGACCAATAAAAGCAATAAAAAGACCAATCCCACCAGTAACAGATATTTTTAAGCAAAGTGGAATAGCATTTGCAATTTTTTCTCTAATTCCTCCAATTGATAAAAAGAAGAAAAATACACCAGAAAGAAAAACAATACCTAAAGCTGTTTCCCAAGGAATGCCTCTTCCAATAACAAGAGAATAAGTAAAAAATGCATTTAACCCCATACCTGGTGCTAAAGCAAAAGGTGCATTAGCTAGAAGGGCAGATATAAGAGTTCCAATTGCTGCTGAAACAATGGTAACAGTGATAAGGGCTCCTTTATCCATTCCGGATTCACTAAGAATTGCAGGGTTGATAAAGATAATATAAGCCATAGTTAGAAAAGTAGTAGTACCTCCAATAATTTCATGTTTGATACTACTATGTCTTTCCTTAATCTTAAAAAAATTGTTTAAAAAATTCATACAAAACTCCTTTATTTTTCTATACATTATACATAAAAAATACATTAAAATGAAGAAAAAAATAAAATCTTGACAAAGTTTGATAAATACTATACTATTAAGGTATAGAAATTAACTAAAACCAAATATAATTGAATAAAAAAATAGGAGCTAAGCTCCTATTTTTTTATTTTCCACAACATTTTTTATATTTTTTTCCTGATCCACATGGACAGTTTTCATTTCTACCAACTTTATTAACTACTCTTGGTGGTTGATTTTCACCAAAAACTTCAACATATGAATGTCCTTTTAGAGTCCAAAGAGGTAAAGACTTAGAAATTTTAGTCACAAGAGCTGTAAATATAGATTCAGAATTAGAATTATCAAATTTAATTCTAGTTTTACTATCAGAAACAATCTCTTCTATAGGTAGATTATTTTTTAATCTATCAATTATTGTTGTAATTTCAAATCCAATTTGAGCTCCTTGCATTTTGTGAGACATTAGAAGGGCAATTAAATCAGCAACTTCTTGAGTTTTTTCAATGAAGAAGTAATTCCAATAGTTTTTGTATTCATCATTTGTTAATGTTTTATACTCTAAACCATCGTATTTAATTGTTTCATGTAAAATATCAACAGGTTCAGAAACAGAATCAGCTACTAAATAGATAGTTTTGCTTCCAGAATCTTCTAATTTTGATATAAATACATTTAAAATCCATCTACAATCAATAAAAGCATGAATTTTTTCTAAAGTAATATCTTTAAATGTAGGAAGTAAAAGCTCTAATAATTTATGCTCATCAATAACACCATAGAATCTAATCATTCCTAAAATTAGCATCTCAAGTTCTTGATAAGAGTCAATTAAAACTTTATTCTCTTCGTTTTGAGAAATAGAATTTATAGTTTCAATAAACCATGTTGAGATAATGTAATGGTTATTATCTTTTTCTTTTATAACATTTTTAGATATAAATCCAAAACTTTGTAATGGTAGTAAAAATTCCTCATATTCAAAGAAATCTTGTTCACTAACTTGGTTTTTCTCAACATTAAATTGAGAAAGTAAAGATATAGTATCCTTAGAAAAAATTTCTAAAAAAGCTGAAGTGTTATTTTCATAAGCTTCTGTAACCTTTTCTATAATTTTTCCTTTAACAGTACTTTTAGCAATTTTTATATTAAATTTAGCTAAGATTTTAAAAAGATCATCTTTAAGTAAACTATTTAAAGATTCAATTAAAAATTTGTCTTCCACAGTGACCTCCAAACATTTTTATTACTATTATATCATAAAAATATGAAAATACAAAAATGTATAGAAATCTATATTTAGAAGTTATTTTTATAAGGAATGATTTTAATTTTTTTATGCTTAAAGAAAATTTCTCCATTAATAAAAGAAAATTGAAGTGGATAGATTTCAACCCCCTCTTCAATTGCTTTATAAAATGTTTTATAAAAAATTGGATCAGTTTCATAATTAGGAACAAAAAAATCAGAATTTCTCAAAATAATAAGTATAACAGCAGCACGATGACCAGATTTTTTAATTTCAATTAGCTCATTTAAGTGTTTAGTTGCTCTTACACTTGGAGCATCTGGGAAAGTAGCGATTTTATTGTTAGAAAGAGATACTCCTTTAGTTTCAATATATATCTTTTCTCCATTTTTTTCAATTAAATAGTCTAATCTGCTATTACCAAATTTAACTTCAGGTTTTATAAAATCTATTTTTCCAAAGATAGAAATATCCTCATTTTTAAAATAATTATCGGTTATATATCTATGAATAGATGAATTAATTAAAATTTCTTCATTATCATCTGCATAGGCAGCAATAACATCCCATAAAGTTTTTCTATTCTCGATATTTTTTGCTTTTCTTAAAAAAACTTTATTTCCAGGAAAAAGAAGCTCTTTAATTCTTCCAGAATCGTGAACATGAGCGGTAATTATCTCTTTATTATTGAGTTCTAGTGATGCTGTAAATCGATTAGGTCTATCTATAAATTTTCCAACTTCATCAATATCAACTTTATAAATAAGTTTCATTAAGCCCCCTTTAATATAAATATATAATAAAAAAGAGATCAATTTCTTGATCTCTTATTGTAAGTTATTACTCAGCTGGAGCGATACACTCAACAGGACAAGCACCTGCACAAGCACCACAATCAATACATTGATCCTCGTCGATTCTTCTTTTTCCTCCATCAACCTCTGAAATGCAGCTAACAGGACAGATTGCCTCGCAAGTTCCGCATCCGATACAGATATCTTCGTTAATTCTATGAGCCATGATAACCTCCTAAAATAATTTTAATTAAGTATAAATATACAACTTTAATGTATACTCGACAGAAGTATACCATTTTAATATGAAAAAGGCAACTCTTTTCTAAAAGTATTATTAAAAAGAAAATAATAAATTCCTTTTTTTTTCTAGAAAATTGATATATAATGAAAAAAAATATTTTAAGGAGATTAGCTATGAAAATTTTTGTAATGTCAGATATTCATGGATCAAGTTATTTCTTAAAAAAAGCGTTAGAAGCTTATGAAAAAGAAGAAGCTAAATATATATTAATATTAGGTGATGAATTATATCATGGACCAAGAAATCCATTACCATTGGAATATAATCCAAAAGAAGTTGCAGATATACTAAATAATTATAAGAATAAAATAATTGCAGTTAGAGGAAATTGTGATAGCGAAGTAGATCAAATGATGCTACAATACCCAATTTTAGGAGACTATTCTACACTTTTTTTAAAAGAGAAACGAATTTTTGTAACACATGGTCATATATATAGTGAAGAAAATTTACCTAATATTTGTGAAGGAGATATATTTATGTATGGACATACTCATTTACCTGTGGCATATGAAAAGGATGGTATATATAGATTAAATCCAGGATCTATATCTTTGCCAAAAGGTGGAAATGTAAATAGTTATGGAATTTTAGAGGACAATTACTTTTGTGTAAAAAGTTTAGATGGTGATATAATAAAAGAGATTGAAATAAAGTAAAAAGGAATGCATTGAAGCATTCCTTTTCTATTTTTTTATAGCATAATTAATAACATCAGTGAAATAATCAACATAATTAACTGTAATACCAGTTTTTAAAAAATCTGGGAGTCTATCAAAATCTTTTTTATTATCTTTAGGAAGAAGTAGTTCAAAGATACCAACTCTTCTAGCAGCGATAGTTTTTTCTCGAACTCCTCCAATAGGTAAAACTTTACCAGTTAAAGTTAATTCTCCAGTCATGGCAATACCTTTTCTAATAGGAGTATTAGTAGCTAAAGAATAAAGAGCTAAAGCCATTGTAATACCAGCAGATGGACCATCTTTAGGAGTAGCACCTTCAGGTACATGTAGATGGACTCTATTTTTATCAAAAAACTCTTTCACTTCAGCAGGAAGAGTGTTATTCTTAGCTAGTAATGATCTAATGTATGAATATGCAATCTCTGCAGATTCTTTCATAACATCTCCCAATTGTCCTGTTAGTTTTAATCCACTATCTTTATTACTGATACTAGCTGCTTCAATATACAATGTTGCTCCACCCATAGAAGTCCATGCCAATCCAAGAGTAACTCCTGGAATTTCATTTTGATAAAGTTCCTCTGTAGTAAAAATAGGAGCTCCTAAGTAAGATTCAACATTATTTTCGTTTATTCTAACCTTTTCCTTATTACCTTCAGCAATTTTCAGATTTACTTTTCTCATAATTTTTCGAATACATTTATCCAAAGTTCTAACTCCAGCTTCTCTAGCGTATTTATCTATTATAAATTTTAGAGCATTTTTACTTATTGTAATCTCTTTATTATCTAAAGCATGAGCTTTAAGTTGCTGAGGAATTAAGTATTTTTGAGCTATTTGTAATTTTTCTTCAAGTATATAGCCTGATAAATGAATGATTTCCATTCTATCAAGTAATGGTCTTGGAATTGTATCTAATTGATTTGCAGTTGTAACAAAAAGAATTTTTGATAAATCATATCTTATATCTAAGTAGTGATCTAAAAAATCCTTATTTTGTTCTGGATCTAAAACTTCTAATAAAGCAGAAGCGGGATCTCCTCTAAAACTATTTCCAATTTTATCTATTTCATCAATCATAATAACAGGATTTGATGTTTGTACAAGCTTTAAAGCTTGAATAATTTTTCCAGGCATAGCTCCAATGTATGTTCTTCTATGTCCTTTGATTTCAGCCTCGTCAACCATACCACCAACAGAGAAACGATAAAATTTTCTATTTAATGATTCTGCTATTGATTTACCAATAGATGTTTTTCCAACCCCTGGAGGTCCAACTAAACAAAGAATGGATCCATTAACATTTCCAGTTTTTATAACCGTACTTACAAATTCTAAAATGCTATTTTTTATATCTTCAAGACCATAATGATCTCGATCTAAAATTGTCTTAGCCTTTTTTATATCCAATCTATCTTTTGAAAAAACGCCCCATGGAAGTTCAACAATAGATTCAATGTATGTTCGAGCTACATGGTATTCAGGAGAGCCCTGATCAAGTAGAGAAAGTTTTTCAAGTTGTTCATCAACTATCTTTTCAGCTTCTGGAGATAAATGAATATGATTTATTTTATCTACAATTTTATCAATAACTGCTGATTTTTCATCTTTTTCTAATCCAAGTTCTTGTTTTATTAATTTTAGCTGTTCTCTTAAAAAATATTCTTTTTGTTGCTTGCTAACTTTATCTTCGATTTGTTTAGAAATTTTAGCTTGAAGTTGGGAGATTTCTAATTCTTTTTTCAACATCGTTAAAAGTCTTTGTGAACGATTAACTATATTAAACTCTTCTAAAAGTTCTTGAAGATCCTTTGCTTCAGCTTTTAGCATTGAAGAAACAAAATCTATAAAAATACTAGGATGATCATATGATGCTTGGGAAACTAAGAGCTTTAATTCCTCTTTTAGTATAGGATTAACTTCAAAAATTTCCTTTAAAGATGTCATAATGGCAAGCATATAAGCCTTAAGTTCAACGGATGAATCAGTTGTTTCCCTATTATATTTTACTTTCCAACACAATCTAGAATTTCCAGGGACAACTTTTTTCTTTTTAAATCTTTCTACACCAAAAACAATTGCTTGAACAGAATCTTGGGAGATAGATGTAACTTTATTAATTTTAACAACAGTTCCAACATCATATAAAGTTGAGTTGAAGTAATCATTATCATCAATATCTTTCACAAAAACTAAACCGATGAAACCGTTATAGTGTTCCTCTGCATCTTTTATTGCTTGTAAAAAATCCTCTCCTGTGAAAGCGATTGGAGTTAGAATATTTGGAAAAATAGGTCTTATTACAAGAGGTAAAATTGGAATATCTTCTGGTAACAAATCCCTTATATTAACAAGATCAGTAGAATTATTATTTGTACTAGTCATAGCCTCCTCCTTTTGTTTCCGTTATTATAATTAGAGTACATATAAATGCCTATATTTCCTTTTATAAATTAAAAATAAAAGTTGAAATTTATTTTGAAAAGGAAGAGTGATAAAAAAGCAGTAAATCCTTAAAAATACAAAAGTTTTGGAGGAGTTAAAATGACTTTAAGAAAAAGAATTTGCGTTATGGATATTGGTTCTAACTCTATTAGAATGGTTATATATGAAATTACTCCGAATAAATCCTTTATTCCAATAGAGGATATAAAGGAAACAGTTAGATTAGGAGAGGGAATAAACGATAAAAAAGAGTTAAAGGATGAAAAAATAAAATTAGCATTAAAAACAATACAATTATTTAAAAAAGTATGTTTAAAAAATAACGTAGATGAAATTGTAGCTTTTGGAACGGCAGCTTTAAGAATTGCTACAAATGGAGAGTATTTATTAAAAGAAATATTAAAAACAACAGGAATAGATGTAATTGTTTTTAAAGGTGAGGATGAAGCGTATTTTTCTTTTGAAGGAGCAATAAATACATTAGATATAAAAGATGGAGTTGTAATTGACTTGGGTGGATCAAGTTTAGAAATAGTTCACTTTGAAAATAGAGAAGCTTTAGAGAGGGTAAGTTTAAATTTTGGAGCAGTAACTTTATCAGAAGTTGCAAATTTAAAAGATAAGTTAAGTAAAAAAGATGAAGAGACATTAAGAGAGTTTATACAAAACCAACTTAAAATAGTTCAGTGGAAAGATAAAATAAAAGATTTGTCTTTAATAGGAGTAGGAGGAACAGTTAGAAATATTGGAGGAGTAAATCTATATATGAATAACTATCCTTTGGAGTTATTACATAATTACAAGGTAAGTGTTGATGGTGTAAAAGAAGTGGTAAACTTTTTAAAAGATAAAGACTATAAAGAGAAACAAGATGTACAAGGATTATCAAAAGCGAGAGCTGATGTTTTTATAGGAGCAGCGATAGCGGTAGAAGAGGTATTAACATATTTCTCTTTAAAAGAGTTAATAATTAGTGGTTATGGAATAAGAGAGGGAGTTTTGTATGAAAGACTCAGCGAATGTGGAAAAGTTATTCAAAATCCTTTTGAAGATGGCTTTAAAGAGATATTGGAAATTTTGGATATTAATACAATAATAAAAGAAAAGCAATATAAAATTTTTAAAAAAATATGCTCATCATTGGATGGAGAATATAAACTTAAAGGAATAAATGAAAAAATAATAAAGATAGTGACATATTTATATGATATAGGAAAGAGTATTAATTTTGTAAATTATCCATTGCATTCAGCTTATATGATATTAAATTTGGGAGTAAAAGGTATTGAGCAAAAAGAACTTGTAGCCTCAGCATTAATTGTCGCTAGAGGAAATAAAAAATATAAAGGGTTAGAAAAATACAAGGAGATGTTTAAAGATAGTGAAATAGATGAATTAATGATGCTTTCTAAAATATTGAATATGACAAATATATTTTATGATGATTTATTATTGGAAGATGAAAATTTTGAAATAGAAATTACAAAAGATGAGATTATATTTTTTATTAAAGATAAAGATGAAGAAGACTTAAAAATTATTGATTTGTTTATATCTCAGAAAAAATTTATAAATACTTTTGATAAAAAATTGAAGTTTAAAATGAAATAAATAGAATGGAGAGGATATGGGGACTTATACAATAATAGAGATTAATTCAACTTTTATAGAGATGAAAATATATGAAAAAAAAGAAAATGGATATAAAGTTTTAGAAAAAGTTACAGAAGATATAAATCTTTTCAAAGAGATTAAAGATAAGGATGAAATTTCTCTGGAAAAAATGAGAAAACTATGTGAGATATTAAAAAAAATGGATAACTTATCTAGAGATTATGGAACTACAGAAAAGAAAATTATATTTAGTGAGTTTTTTAAAACAATAACTAACTTTCCAATGGTTCTAGATCAAATAAAGTTAAAAGTAAATTTACCTGTGGAAAATATAGATTTAAGTGAAAAAACATATTACTCTATAAAAAAATTAATTCATTTAGAAAAAGAGGTTTTTTCAAAAAAAGAGAGTAGATTATTTTTTAATTTAAAATCTTTTAGTTCAGGTGTATATCTATTTTATAAAGGAGAGTTATCTATAAATGAGCATATAAATTTAGGGACAGAAAAGTTATATTTAATACTTGAAGAAAATAATATAAATTCAAAGAAAGCTTTTGATTTTATTTGTGATTATATGGAAAGTTATGTTGAGTTTATAAGAAGAGATGTGGGAAGAAAGATTATAAAAAAACTTATTTTAGAAGGAGAATTAGAAGAAAAACTTTTAAAATTAATTTTTGGAAAAAAGGATTTAAAAAATTTAACATTAAGTGAATTAAAAGAAAAAATAAAGTTTTTACAAGAACATTCATACAATGAAATTTCTACAAAATATAAGTGTAGTGTTCCTACCGCAAAATTGATGGTTATATCAATCTGTTTAATTATAAGTTTTGCTGATTATTTTGAAGTAAAAGAGATTAAATTTTTAGATTTTAATATAAAAGATTTATGCGCACTAGAGAAATTTTATCCTGAAATTAGATACTCTTTTGAGGAAACATTATGGAAAATAACATTAGATTCAGTTATAGATTTAGGTGAAAAATTTGATTTTGATAGAGAACATTCAGAGTTTGTAAAAAATATAGGTATAAAATTATTAGATAAATTGAAAGGGTATCATTCTTTAGGATTAAAAGATTATAAATATTTTATAATAGCAGCCTATTTACATGATATAGGAAAAGCAATAGATTTTGAAAATCATAGTAAGCATTCAGCGTATATACTTGAAAATACAACAATATTTGGTTTAAATAGAGAGATGATTGAAAAAATAGCCTTTATAGTTAGAGCTCATACGTCAAATACAAAGTTAGAATCACTTTATAACTATGGATTTAAAGGTGAAGAGTTAATAAAACTATTAAAAATTATAGCAATTATTAAAATAGCAACATCTTTAGATAGAGGGAAAAAAAGAAGATTATATAATGAAAAAATAAATTTAACTAAAAATAATTTAATAATAGAGATGGATACAAAAGAGGATTTTTATATGGAGAAAAGTAGTTTTGAGAAACAATCAAAACTTTTTAAATATCTTTTTGACTTAGATATAGAGCTTAAAATAAATAGGAGGTTTGGAGAATGAGTACCTATACTGGAAAAGACTTTTACAACAGAGAGATAAGTTGGATAGAGTTTAATAAAAGAGTACTCTCTGAAGCAGAGGCAAATGATAATCCACTTTTAGAAAAAATAAAGTTTTTAGCAATTGTAAGTTCGAATTTTGATGAATTTTTTAAAGTAAGGGTTGCTGGACTAAAAGCCCAAGATGAATCAAATTTAGAGTTGAGAGATATAGCAGGTTTACTTCCAAAAGAGCAGTTAACAATAATAAAAAAAGAGGTCACAAAAGTTATTGAGAAGCAATATAAACTTTATACTATAATTGTGGATAAAATAAAAGTAGAAGGTAAAATTTCAATAAAGACGTATGAAGAGTTACAAGGGAAAGAGTTACGATTTATAGAAAACTATTATAATGAAACCTTATTTCCAATATTGACACCAATGGCAATAGATACGTTTAGACCATTTCCACATTTAAATAGTGGAGCTATAAATCTAATTTTAAATGTAAAAGAGAAGGATGGAATATCTTTTGCTATAGTTGAAATTCCAAGAGTTGTAAATAGATTAATTAAGCTACCTGGTGGTAACAATTTTATTTTATTAGAAGAGGTAATAAAAAATAATCTTCATAGATTATTTAATGGTTATGAAATAATAGATATAGGATATTTTAGAATTACAAGGGATGAGGATTTAGGTATAGATGAAAACAGTGGTGCAGAGGATTTATTAGTTGAAATAGAAAAAGAGGTCAAAAATAGAAAATGGGGTAATCCAGTTAGAGTTGAATATATTCGTGGAGTTTCCAATAAAAGTTTAGAATTTTTAAAAGAGCAAATAGAACTTGAAGAGGAGAATTTTTATCCTGTTTTAGGTCCTTTAGATTTGACATTTTTATGGGGAATGGTAGATGTTGATGGAGTTGAAGAGTTAAAATTTGAAAAAAATATTCCAAGATATTACAAAGAGTTGGCTGGTGAAAATATATTTAAAGTTTTATCAAAAAGAAATATTTTACTTAGACATCCTTTTGAAAGTTTTGATCATGTGGTTGACTTGGTAAAAGTATCAGCTCAAGATCCTAAAGTTTTAGCTATAAAACAAACTTTATATAGAGTAAGTGGTGATTCACCTATAATAAAATATTTAAAAAAAGCTGCTGAAAATGGAAAACAAGTGACAGTATTAGTAGAATTAAAAGCTAGATTTGATGAAGAAAGAAATGTTAAATGGGCGAGAGAATTAGAAGAAGCTGGGTGTCATGTAATTTATGGATTAAGTGGATTAAAAACTCATGCCAAATGTTTATTGATAATTAGAAAAGAAGAGGATGGGATAAAAAGATATGTACATTTAGGAACTGGAAATTATAATGATTCAACAGCAAAACTATATGTAGATTACTCACTCTTTACTATGGATGAAGAGATGGGAATAGATGCAAGTTATCTTTTTAATAAATTAACTGGATTTTCAAAGATAGATGATTGGAAAAAACTAATAGTTGCGCCAACTCATTTAAGAGATACATTATACAGATTTATTGACAGAGAGATTGAAAATATTTCAAAAGGTGGATTAGGAAAAGTAGTTGTTAAAGTGAATGGTTTAACAGATCAAGGAATAATAGAAAAGCTTTATGATGCTTCTAAAGCGGGAGTTGAGGTTACTTTAATTGTTAGAGGAGCTTGTTGTTTAAAGAGCGGAATAGCTGGATTAAGTGAAAATATAAAGGTTTATAGCTTAGTTGGAAGATTTTTAGAACATGATAGAATATATTATTTTGAAAACAATGGAGAAGAAGAGTTATATCTAGGAAGTGCAGATTGTATGAGAAGAAATTTAGATGGCAGAGTAGAAACAATGTTTCCTTTGGAAAATAAAGAAGATAGAAAAAAAGTTATTCAACTCATAAAAGATATTTTAAAAGATAATGTTAAATTAAGAATTCAAAATAAAGATGGCAGTTATTCTTTGATAAATCAAAAAATAAAAAAAACGACACTAAAATTTAATTATCAAGAATACTATAGAGAAAAATCTAGTGAAATAAAAAAGGAGGGTACAATATGAGATTAATAAAAGTTTCTAAAAAAAGTGATCTTTTTAAAAAAGCAATTGATATATTTAAAGAGACAACTTATGGGAAGGATGTTGTTAATATTGCATTTTCAGGTGGTAGAACTCCAAAAGAATTTTTCACTAAATTATCAAAAGAAGATATAGAGTGGGAAAAAATAAATATTTTTTTAGTGGATGAAAGATTTGTACCATTAAATAGTGACAGTAGTAATTATAATCTTTTAAAGAAAAACCTTTTGGATAAAATTGATATTCCTGAAAAAAATATACATAAAATAGAAATATTAAAAACTCCTTTAGATTCAAAAATTGATTATGAAAAAAGATTATTAAAATATTTTAAAGGTGACATAAGATTCGATGCAGTTTATTTAGGAATAGGAGACGATGGTCATACAGGATCGATATTTACTATGGATGATATAGAAGTATTAGAACCAACCCTTATAACGGAAAGTTCAAACCATCCCCACAAAAGAATAACTTTAAGTATGGAAACGATAAATAAAGCTGAAAAGAAAATAGTAATAGCAACAAAAGAAAAAGCTGAGGTATTAGAGAATTTACCTAAATTTAAATGTCCAGCATTTTTTATAGATAATCCCATAGTTTTAATGGAATATGAAAAGTAAAAAAAAGTGGATTAAATCCACTTTTTTATTTGAAATTATCAAGTAATCTAAGAAAATCCATTGCAATTTTCTCTTCTTTTGTTAATGTCTGTTTAAAGTTTGAAGAGAAATTATAATTATTTAATCTATTTGGATGGTACAATAAATCATTGATGAAATATTTTAAAGGGTCGTTATAATTTTTGTATGCAGGAAATGATGAGATTTCTCTATTATATTTAGCAAAAGCTTTACGTAATCGTTTTTCCTCTTTAAGTTGTTCCTTATAAAATTTTTCAACATTTTTTCTATCTTTATGTTTAAAGGATGGATTCAGGTTTAACCACTCAATAAATTCTTTATTATGTCCCCAGTTAGTATCGGTATTAATATTTTTGTGTGCATGACCTTTAGCCTTTCCTTTACCAGGGTTAGCTAAAATTTGAGTAGAGCAAAGTGTTAAAAAAATAAAAATAAAAGCTATAAAATTTTTCATAATATATTCTCCTCAAATAAAATAATATCTGTCTATTATATATTAAATACAAAAAAAATTAAAGATATAAAAATTCTTGACTTTTATACTAAAGTTTTATATGATATTAATATATACAGAAAAAGTATAAATGGAGGTATAAAAATGAGAATTATGTTATTTACAACACCAACTTGTCAATATTGTGGTCCAGCAAAAGAGCTTTTAGCAGATACTGAAAGTGTAGAGATTATAAATGCTATGGAAAATCAAGAGTTAGCAGGAATGTATGGGATCAGATCTGTACCGTGCTTAATTGTGGAAAAGTGTAGCGGAACAAAAACATATATAGGCTTAGATCAAATCGCTAAATTCGTTGATGAAAATGGACATTCATCAGGTGGATGTGGATGTAGCTGCGGTCATTAATTAAAAAACCATGCAAATAGTTTGCATGGTTTTTATTTTTTATTGGAAAGTAGTTAAAAAACATGTATAATATCTAATTAAATTTATAGATAAAAAAAGAATAAATTTAAACTTGTAGAATAAGCTTAAGAGGTGAAAAAAATGAGAAAAAAATTATCTCTATTTTTACTTCTTTCTATTATTTCAATTTTTGGAAGTATTAGGGAGGAGATTAAAGATAGATCCCACCTATATACTTTTGTTAACTCAGAAATAAAAGAGTCGAAAAATAACAGAAATGATAAACATATACTTTTAAATGTATCGAATAAAGATATTAAAATAATAACAACATCTAGTAGAGATAAAAAAGATGATGATTTAGGAAATGATGATAGTGTAACTTATCTTATTAATTCTAGTTTTTCTCCAATTTTTAGAATTAATTTAAAAGAAGTTCCATTTTTTAATTTTTATCCAAATAATAATTTAATATATACAATTTTAAATAGATATGAAAATAGAGTGTTAAGAATTTAAAAAATAGTTTTTTCAATGATATTAAAATAAAATTGGAGGAAAAAATGAAAAAACTATTATTAACTGAAGAGAATGAAATTTTAAGAGAGAAAGAAAGCTTTTTTGATAAAGTTTTTAAAGTGTTATTTTTAATGATGTTTGTAGGATCATATTTAATGTTAGTAGGAGTGACTACTTTTAAACTATTGGAGCATATAATAAAATATGGTATTTCAGGGTAGGTGAATATATGGGAGTAGAGATATTAATTGCTGGAATAATTATATTATTAAGTTTGTTTTCAATAAGGATATCTAAGAAATTAGAGATACCTTTATTGATAATGTTTTTATTAGTTGGAATGTTAGCAGGATCAGAGGGAATAGGTAGAATTTATTTCGATAATGCCCTAGTTGCTCAAAACTTAGGAACAATAGCTCTAATGTTTATAATTTTTTCAGGAGGATTAGAAACTAAAAAAGAGGATGTAAAAAAGTCTCTTTATCCAAGTGGAACATTAGCAACTTTAGGTGTTTTGTTAACTGCCGGTCTATCTGGAGTAGCTGTATATTATTTAACAGATTTTACCTTAAAAGAAGCTTTACTATTTAGTGCTATGGTATCATCAACAGATGCAGCAGCAGTTATGTCTATCTTAGGAGACTCAAAGCTAAAGAAGGATATAAAATCAGTTGTTGAAATAGAATCAGGAAGTAATGATCCAATGGCCTATGCTTTAATTCTTTTTTTATTATCATTTTTTAAAGAGGGAGAAAGTACATCGATTGTAACAGGGATAATTTTTCTTTTAAAACAAATAACCCTAGGAGCAATTATAGGGTATATATTTGGAGTGGTAACTTTACCGCTAGCTAATTATATAAAAATAGTGAGGGAAGAGTTTTTAACTATACACTTAATTGCCATATTGTTTATCTGTTTTGGACTGGCAACAGTTTTAGATGGAAATGGATTTTTGGCAATATATATTGCTGGAATAATGATTGGAAATAAGAAGTTTAACTATAAGTTAAACTCAATTAGAAATATGAGACTGATAACGTGGTTTATGCAAATAGGGATGTTTGTAATGTTAGGATTATTAGTTTTTCCTAGTCAATTGTTAGGATATATATTTATAGGAAGTTTATTGTCTGTAATCATGATAATAGTTATAAGAATGCTTGTTGTTTATAGTTTATTATGGCCATTTAAGTTTAATTATAAAGAGAAATTTTTTATATCATGGGCAGGATTAAAGGGAGCAGTTCCTATAATTTTTGCTACAATGGCTATAACAGAAGGGTTGCCTAATGCTCAAGGAATGTTTAATCTAACTTTTTATATTGTTGTATTTTCAGTTCTTCTTCAAGGAATGACTTTAAAATATGTAGGGAAAAAATTAAATTTATTCGAAGAGGATCAAGAGGAAGACAAATTTATAGAAATAGAGGAATTAGAAGAACTTGCTTTGAAGAAGATGATATTAGATGAGCAATCAGAATATGTTAATAAAAAGATTAGAGAACTTGAATTACCTCAAGGAATGCTAATTGTATCTATAAAAAGAGATGAAAATTATATAACTCCAAAAGGAGATGTAACACTTTTGATGGGAGATACTCTTCTATTTTCACAAAACTAATTGTATTTTTTTAGATATAGTTATAGAATGTAATATAATATATTAGTTTTTAAAAACTAAAAGGACGTGAAAAGTTGAGTAAAATTTTTATAAAAAAAGATAGAGAAAGAATGTGGCAGAGTGGACACCCTTGGATGTATTCTGGAGCAGTGGAAAAGATAGAAGGAAACCCAGAAGCAGGATCAGTTATAGAGGTATATAATTGGAAAAAAGAGTTTATTGGATATGGTCATTATAATAAAAATTCAAAAATTATGGTGCGTATGCTAGAAAAAGATATCAATAAAAAAATAGATTTAAATTGGTATTCTGAAAAAGTAAAGGAAGCATATGCTTTAAGAGAAATGATAAATATTAATAGTAATGGATATAGATTAATTCATAGTGAATCAGATTCTCTACCAGGAGTTATAGTAGATCGTTTTGGAGATTACTTAGTAGTTCAGGCTTCGACTTTAGGGATGGAAAAAGATAAAGAACTTTTAATAGAAGCTTTAAAAAAAGAGATTCCAAATTTAAAGGGAATATATGAAAAGAGCGAAGGTGATGGAAGAAAGTTAGAAGGACTTCCTGAAGTTTCAGGAGTTCTTTTTGGTGAAGTTCCAGATGAGATTGAAATTTTTGAAGGAGAGGCTAAGTTCACAATAGATTTAAAAGGACAAAAAACAGGATTTTACTCAGATCAAAGAGATAATAGAATTTTGATGGGTTCTCTATCGAAAGATAAAGATTTTTTAGATGTATGTAGTTATACTGGAGGTTTTTCACTTCATGCTATGGTAAATGAAGCAAATTCATCAACTTTAATAGATGTTAGTGAAGATGTTTTGAATGTTGCTGGAAAGAATTTAATAAAATATAAAAATGTTGAGTTTATAAAGGGGAATATATTTAATGTTTTAAGGGATTTAGTAAAAGAAGGACGTCAATGGGATGTAGTAAATCTAGATCCACCAAAATTGGCACCAAATAGAAGAGATTTAGATAAAGCTTTAAAAGCGTATAAGGACATAATTTTAAATGGAATAAAACTTACAAAAAAAGGCGGATTACTTTCAATTTATAGCTGTAGTGGAGCGGTTACAAGTGCAGATTTAAGAATGGCTTTGGCTTATGCTGTTAAAGACGCAGGAGTAAAAGCGGTAATAGTAAATCAACTACACCAAAGTCCATGTCATCCAATATCGGTAGCAGTTCCTGAAACTGAGTATTTAAAAGGTTTTTTAATAAGAATAATTTAAAATAAAAGGGGAGTGGGGAAATATGTATTTATTAAATAATGGTTTAAAGATCCCAAAAGTAGGATTTGGAACATGGAAAGCAACTGATAAAGAGCAGTGTAAAAATGCAGTGAAAACAGCTTTAGAAATAGGATACAGACATATTGATACAGCTGCTATTTATGGAAATGAAGATGCTGTAGGAGAGGGAATTGCTGAATTTTTAAAAAATAATAATGTTTCAAGAGAACAACTTTTTATTGTAACTAAAGTTTGGAATACTGAACAAGGTTATGATACAACTTTAAAAGCTTATGAAGAATCTTTAAAAAAGTTAGGATTAGATTATATAGATATGTATTTAGTTCATTGGCCACAACCTAAAGATTTAAATAAAACTTGGGAGACGTGGAGAGCTTTAGAAACACTTTATAAAAGTGGTAAGGTTAAAGCTATTGGTGTATGTAATATGAAAGAACACCATTTGAAATATATAATGAATAATTTTGAAATAGTGCCTGCAGTAAATCAAATTGAGTTACATCCATATTTACAACAAAGAGAATTAAAAAAATTCTGTGATGAAAATGGAATTGTAGTAGAAGCTTGGAGTCCATTAATGCAGGGAGCTTTAGATCATGAAGGTTTAAAGAAGATAGCTGAAAAGAATAGAAAAACTGTAGCTCAAATAGTTTTAAAATGGCATTTACAAAAAGGATTATTACCATTACCTAAATCAGTTACACCATCTAGAATTATAGAGAATTTTCAATTGGATTTTATTTTAGATGAAGATGATATGAAATATATTGATTCATTAAATAAAGAGGAGAGAATAGGTCCTGATCCTGATGAAATAACATTTTAGATATTAAAATAAAAAGACCGTATTGAATTTTTCAATACGGTCTTACTATTTCAACAACTAAATTTTAGTTGGTGGATTCATTGGTGGAGATGAATCACAGTCATTAGTTTCCACCAATTAATATTTATTTTATATTAGATTCTAATCTTATTAATTTATTTTAAATGTCTTTTAATCCCATTTCAGCAAGCGTTTTAGCCTCGATATTATATCTTTTTCCATTACCATCTAATCGCTTGTTGAGTTCTTCAATAATATTTTTGACAGAAGATGAAATTTCTGAAGCAACTAATCTTCCTAGTTTAGGAGATTGCTGTTCATCTTTTACAATACCATCCCAGTACATTAATAATTGATATGCATCTAGAGGTGTAGCTGTTGTAGTTTTGAATTCATAAACTGTAATTTCATTATTACTTTCTTTAAGATATACATCGACTTTCACACCTGAACCACTCCAAATAGGTCTTTCTCTTTGTACTGTAGCACCTGTAAACATACCTTTTAAATTGATTTCGAATTTTTTTTTGATACTTTCTTCTGTACTTTTCTGAGTTACTTTTTCTATTTTATATTTTGGATTATCACTCAGTTCGTCTAATAGTTTTACTGTATATTCATTATGAGGATCTAATCCCAATTTGTTGTTGATTGTTTTAAATTTTGAATTATTAAGAATAATTTCTCCAACAAATTTATTCATGCTATTATGAGGATCTATTTTCCATATCTCTTTCAATAATGAAGATTTTACAACACGACCTCTAACTATTAAATCAACCCCTTGAGTTTGCTGGTTTCCTTGGTAATAGATTTTAAGAGGATATGGTAAGCTTTTATTTCCTAATTGTGTTTTTTCAGAGTCTAATTTACCAACTCTATATTTAGCATCAATTTTTCCTTCAGAACCATCAAGTTCAATTTTATATTCTTTCGAACCATCAATATCGTAATAAATTTCGATAGGATCGACTTTATGCTTATTCCAAATTGATGAAGTATCTAAAGTGTCTTTCCATCTAATTATAATTTTATTACTAGTATTTTTTAAAAAGAATCGATACATAACACCGATATGTTCAATAAATCGAATTATTAAAGTTTCAAATTTTTTAGCTCTATTATAAGTGGTTGAAAAGTAATCAAAAGAGGTTTCAATCTCAATTCTTGTTCCAGTTCCTTTAAGGTCAAAGATATTAGAATTATTTAATTCATTTTCATTTGATAATTCTAGTTTCATTTTTGATGAAAAAGGACCTTCTACTCTGTATACTTTATTCATTTTTAACGCATCATCATCTCTCGTTAGAATTTTCCACTTTAGTTTATTTCCTTGGGTAAGAACACACAGAGCATTTTTTAATCCAAAGCCATGTTCATTTAAAGAACCCTGTGAAATACCTTGACCTCCAGGAGAAAAAATATGTTGAATGAGTTCTTTTTCTGTGATTCCAGTACCATTATCTAAAATATTTACATAAATTTTTTCACTAATTTTCTCAATAGTAATCTCTATTTTTAAAGGGAAAGAATCACCATCTTCATTTTTTTTAGGTGCAGAAATACAATTGTCAATAAGTTCTCCAATAACTTGATGAAAGCTTAGTTCTTGCCTTCCCATACCTATCCAATATTTTTCTTCATTAATTGTTAATTTGATATCTTTTGGATAAGAGTTCATTTACATTCTCCTTTTAGATTTATTTTTAAAATAATTCTTCTAATTCTTTTATTCTGTGTGATTTGATAACGTAGCCTAAATTATTTGGAATATTAGATAAGGCTATGGGTCTTTGAGTAGTAGGAACAGTAATAATTTGTCCTTGAGCGGTATGTTGAGGCCCTGCATATAAAGTTCCAAGTAAGTATATTCTAGAAGAGCCTAAATAAGTATTACCTAATTTATCAGTATAACCATTTTCATTAAAAAGAAAAACAGGTGATCCACTTGATCCAGGAAAGCATGCGGCATCAATTACAAATTCTTTATTCCCATTATAGTCAAATTTCGGATGAGTTGCAGTAATCCCCTTTCTTAAAATAGGCTTGTTATTAAAAGAATCCCAAATTCCATTGGGATATCCAATCATTATAATTTCTTCAAGAGGAGTTAAATTGTTTAATTCTTCTTCTGAAGGAATGAGAGACATATCAAATTCAATTTTAAAAATATCAATTTTATTTTCTTTTAGTTGAGAAAAAATAGGCGCCATAGGCAAGACACAAAGATCAACATTTTCATCTGGATGCATAATCCAGTTATTTTCAAAATCTTTAAATTCAACTAATTGATGCTCATTGTCTAAAGGTTTACCAAGGGTGCTTGACTTAGTAAAAGTTAATCGACCAATTACAGAGTTTTTTATAACATGTTTATTTGTTATTAAAACTGGAATATAAGAATTATTTTTTGCATCTTGTTTAAACTTGAATAAGTATCCTGTTCCTGTTGAACATAAATTGTTACTATCAAAACATTCTATCCTTAATGTTGAGTATAAAAGTTTTTCACTAATTGATAAGTTCATAAATTACTCCTTTTAGTTATAAAAATCACAAAAATAAAAAAAGACCATACTAACTTTCACCGTCAGTATGGTCTACTATTACAACAACTTCAAAATTTACTACAGTAAATCATTAGTTAGTGGATTCATTGGTGGAGATGACGGGAATCGAACCCGTGTCCAAAATTGCAAGCGCCATAAGCTTCTACAAGCTTAGTTTGCTATTTGAATTCGCAATAATTACTCCCGCAAACAGGGCTAACTAAAGCTATCCTCTAAAATGTCCCCTATAACTTAGAGAAATTGTTTAGGGTAATCTGTATTTAAGTGACACCTTGATTGAACGCTCCTACAGAAGAGAATGTTCAGAGGTGAGCTGACATTATGCAGCTAAAGCGTAATTTCTGTTTCCATCTAAACGATGAGTTGATCTCTCACAGCGATCAACCTGGCCTGCTACCTATAACCTCACAACCCTGTCGAAACCTTTGCATCCCCAATTATTAAATTATAGATTATTATAACACAAATTTTTCTTAAACTCAATTATCTAACGATATCTTTCTCATTTTTTTTATTGTTAGGAAAAACATAACTATGGCTACTACTGTATCAGATATTGGAAATGCTAGCCAAACACCAATCTCTTTGAAAAAATATCCTAAAATATAAACAAGAGGAATATTTAAAATAACAATTCTTAACATAAAAAATCGTGTGGCAATAATACTATCTTTAATAGATTGAAAAAAGTTATTACATGCTAAAAACATTGCAGTAAAAGGCATTAAAAAAAGATTTAATCTCATAGCTGAAACTGTAAATTCAACTAGAGGAGGATCATTTTTTATAAAAAACGAAACTATCTTTTCAGTGTTAAAAAGCATAAGAAGAACTAAAATAGTTGAAACACTAATAACTGTATAAAGTTGTATCTTTAGAACTTCTTTTACACGTTCGTAGTTTTTAGATCCGAACGTATATGAGATTATAGCTGCCGTTCCTTGGTTAAAACCTTGTAAACTTGTATTCATAACACTTCTACAAATTGAGATAATTCCGATTGCAGCAGTAGCAATATCTCCTCCATAAACTCCTGCTTGTCTATTAGTAACAGTAATAACTGAGGATTGCAAAAGTTGATTGTAAAAACGAGGACTCCCTATTTTAAAGATTTCTTTTAAGATTTTTAAATCAAGAGAAAAATACTTTTTAGAAAAGGTAATAACATCTGATTTGAAAAAATAAAAAAGAATATAAAAAGCACTTAAAGCTGTAGCAATTAAAGTAGCCAATGCAGCTCCACCAATTCCCATATCAAATTTAATAATAAAAAAATAATCTAAAATAACATTGAAAACACCTGTAAAAATATTTACGCCCATTGCTGTAACAGAGTCTCCAATTCCTCTAACAAGAGTACTTTGTCCTAAAATAATTTGAAAAGTTGCAATTGGAATTAGAAAATTTGTATATTCTATAGCTGATTTAATGTTAGAAGAACTAGCTCCCAAAATTTTTAAAATTGGAATATTAAAAAGAAAAAGAAAAATAGTTAAAAGAATACCTATAATAAAAATCCATAAAAATCCAGTGCATAAAACTTTTTCAGCACCTTCCCTATCTTTAGATCCTAACTTAACTCCAATTATAATAGCTATTCCAGAAAAGGCAAAATTAAAACTATTTATAATCATAGCGTAAGGAAAAACGAGGGCAATAGCTGCCATGCCCTCTCTTCCTGCTACCTGACCGATGAAATACCTGTCAGTTAAAACACAAAGCATACCTATAATAGCACCAAATGAAGATGGAATACTAAATTTTAAAATGGTGGTTAAGGTACTCTGTTTTTCAAACTTTAAACTTAAATCTTGCAAAATACTCCCCCTGTAAAAATATTATATTAAGAAATATACTGAAAAATAATTAAAAACACTACCTGCTAAAACAAAAAGGTGCCAAATACCATGAGCAAATTTTTTATTTTTCATTAGATAGAAAATAGTTCCAACAGAATAGCTAACACCACCCCAAATTAGTAATTTTAAAGATAGTGGTGAAGCAAGCATTTGTAAATCTTTAAATACAAACATAACCATCCATCCCATGAAAAGATAAATTAAAGTAGAAACAAAATTGAATCTACCTACAAAGAAAACTTTAAAAAGAATTCCTAAAAGAGTCATTCCCCATTGGACAAAGAAAAGAACCCATTTTGTTGTCCCATCAAAAACTCCTAGAAGATATGGAGTATATGACCCAGAAATTAAAATATAAATAGCTGAGTGGTCAAGTATTTTAAAAAGTTTTTTAATTTTTCCAACATAAAGTATATGGTAAGTTCCTGACATAGTGTAAAGTAAAACAAGTGAGAAACAAAATACCATAGATCCAATGACATAACCAATATTACCTGTTTTTAAAGAGTGAACTAAAAGAGCTCCAGTTCCAATAAGCGCTAAAACAGCGCCAAAGTAGTGAGTCATAGAGTTAACCCATTCTTCTAATCTAGTAAGTGTATTATTCATATAGATACCTCCTATCCGTTCTTTCTAAAGTTTAAAACAAGCTCATCAAACTTAGGATCTAATTGTCTTAATTTTATATTGGCAGCATTTAAAAGCTTTTTAGATGCTATATTAGAATCCGTATTATCATACTTATCTGAAAGATAAACTATTTCACTTATTCCGCTTTGGATAATACTTTTAGCACATTCGTTACATGGGAAAAGATCAACATAAATAGTACATCCTTTTAAAGTTTTAGTACTATTTAAAATAGCATTTAATTCAGCATGACAAACATATGCGTATTTACTATTTAAAAAATCCCCGTCTCTATCCCAAGGAAATTCATCATCAGAACATCCTGCGGGAAGGCCATTGTATCCAACACCTACAATTCTTTTATCAGGAGTTACGATACATGCTCCAACTTGTGTTCCAGGATCTTTACTACGTTTAGCAGAGAGAATTGCAACTCCCATGAAGTATTCATCCCAATCAATATAATTAGCTCTTTTTGACATTTTATCCTCCTAAATTAAAAAAATATTTTTTTATTTTGTAAATATAAATCCGCAAGGGCAATAGCCACAGCATTTTCTAAAACAATAGGAACTCTAAGAAGAAATGCGACATCATGCCTTCCATTAATTTTTAAAGATTGAATATTGTTATCTTTAAAATTAAAGGTTTCTTGAGATTTGAAAATGCTAGAGGTTGGCTTAACAGCAACTTTTAAAAATATATCGTTTCCATTTGTAATTCCACCATTAATACCTCCGTTATTGTTAGACGAAGTTTTTCCACTTTTATCAATAAAACAGTCATTAAATTTACTACCTAAAAATTCCGTTCCTTTAAATCCAGCACCAAATTCAACTCCTTTAATCCCTGGAATTGAAAAAATTATAGATGAAAGAACAGATTCTACAGAATCAAAAAAAGGTTCTCCCAAACCGATAGGAACATTTTTAATAGTTAAAGAGATTATTCCTCCTAAAGAATCACCAGAATGTGTAGTTTCAAGCAAGTAATTTTCTAATTTTTTATCAAACTCTAACTTATTTAAAATACCAATCGATTCAATTTCACTAGAAAAAATAAAATCATTTAATATTTTTTTTGCAATGATCCCAGCGGCAACAAGAGCAAGCGTTAATCTACCTGAAAAATGACCACCACCGCGAATATCATTAAAACCTGAATATTTTTTAGTAGCAGAAAAGTCAGCATGACCAGGTCTAGGGTGCGATTTAAAGTCAGTATAAACTTTAGAATCAGTGTTTTTATTCTCAAAAAAAATATTAATAGGAGCTCCAGTTGTAAAATCATTAAAAACTCCTGAAATAATATTAGGAATATCATCCTCTTTCCTAGGAGTAGTACCTATTTTTCCAGATTTTCTTTTAGAAAGATCTTTAGTAAAATCTTCAAGAGTAAGCTTTATTCCAGATGGAACACCATCAATTAAAACTCCGATACCAGAACCGTGAGATTCTCCATAAATGTGTACTCTAAAAAGAGAACCAAAACTATTCATAAAATCCTCCTAAATTAAAATAATGTGTATAATTTAATTTTAGCACAAAACATGAGAAATATTAAATAAAAACATAGTAAATTTAATTGCAAAATATTAGAAAAAGGTGTAGAATATAACAATTAACGCATTGAAATGAATTAGAATTTAATATTATAGATTGAATATATTTGGAGGAGATAACTGTGTTTATAGATGAGGTAATTATAACGGTAAAAGCAGGTAACGGTGGAGATGGAGCCGCTACTTTTAGAAGAGAAAAATGCATACAATTTGGAGGTCCAGATGGTGGAGATGGAGGTAGAGGAGGAGACGTAGTTTTCGTAGCTGACTCTAATATAAATACACTAATAGACTTCAAATACAAAAAATTATTCCAAGCAGAAAATGGTGAAAATGGTGCAAAGAAAAACATGTTTGGAAAATTTGGAGAAAATTTAGTAATAAAAGTTCCAATTGGAACTCAAGTAAGAGACATGGAAACAGGAAAATTACTTTTAGATATGAGTATACCTGGTGAAGAAAGAGTTCTTTTAAGAGGAGGTAGAGGAGGTTTAGGAAATACAAACTTCAAAAACTCAGTTAGAAGAACACCAACAATGGCTGGAAAAGGAAAAGAGGGTGTAGAGTTAAGAGTTAAGTTAGAATTAAAGCTTTTAGCAGATGTTGCGTTAGTAGGATACCCTTCTGTTGGAAAATCAAGTTTAATAAATAAAATATCAGCAGCTAAATCTAAAGTTGGAAACTATCACTTTACTACTTTAGAGCCTAAATTAGGAGTGGTTAGACTTGGTGAAGGTAGATCATTTGTTGTGGCAGATATACCAGGACTAATTGAAGGGGCTCATGAAGGAGTAGGATTAGGAGATAAATTCTTAAAGCATATAGAAAGATGTAAAATGATATATCATATAGTAGATGTGGCTGGAATTGAAGGAAGAGATCCAATTGAAGATTATGAGAGAATAAATAATGAGTTAGTAAAGTTTAGTGAAAAATTAGCAAATAAGAAACAAATTGTTTTGGCAAATAAAATGGATTTAATTTGGGATATGGATAAATATGAAGAGTTTAAATCTCATGTGGAAGCACAAGGAAATGAAGTGTTCCCAGTATCTGTTATTTTAGGTGATGGATTAAAAGAGGTTTTAAATAGAACTTGGCATGTTTTACAAGAAACAGAGAGAGAAGAACTAGAGGAAGAAGCTGACATTATTGATGTATTGAAAGCTAATAAAACTAGAAAAGAACCATTTGTTGTAACACAAGATGAAGATGGAGTATTTGTTGTTGACGGATCAATTGTTGATGGTGTACTAGCTAAATATATCATAACTCATGATGATGAATCAGTTGTTACATTCTTACATATGCTTAGAAACTTAGGACTAGAAGACGCTTTAAAAGATGCTGGTGTTGAAGATGGAGATACAGTAAGAATTGCTGATACAGAATTTGATTTCGTTGAGTAATGAAGAATTATTTATTAAGCTGAGCCATTAGGTTCAGCTTTTTTATCTATTTAAAAATTTTAGAGGTGAAAAATTGAAAGGGATAGTTATAGCCGGACCTACAGGAGTAGGAAAAACAGAATTATCAATAAAATTAGCAAAAGCTTTAAATGCTGAAATTATCTCGGCAGATTCTGCACAAGTGTATGAAGAGATGAATATAGGAACAGCTAAAATAGAAGAGGATGAGATGCAAGGGATTATACATCATATGATTGATGTTGTTGAGCCTATAAAAAAATATAGTGTTGGTGATTATCAGAGAAAAGTTGATGAAATATTAAATTCTAATGAAGAAAAAAATGTTCTATTAGTAGGAGGAACTGGACTTTATATAGATTCAGTAGTAAGAGGACTATCTGCTTTACCAGAAAGTGATTTATCTATAAGAGAGAAATTAATGAGTGAAGATGGAGATAAACTTTTTGAAATTTTAAAAGAAATTGATCCAGAAAGTGCTGAGAGTATTCATCCTAACAACAAAAGAAGAGTTGAAAGAGCAGTAGAAGTTTTCTATCAAACTGGAGAGAAGTTTTCGATTTTATCTAAAAAGAACATAAAAGGAAACAATTTTAAATTTTTAAAAGTTGCTTTAGAAAGAGATAGAGAGCATCTATATGATAGAATAAACTTAAGAGTAGAGATAATGATGCAAAATGGACTTTTAGAAGAAGTAAGATATCTTTATGAAAAATATGGAGATGTATTAAAAAAAATAAATATAATAGGTTATTCAGAGTTAATTTCGTATATAAATCAAGAGTTAACTTTAGAAGATGCTAAAGAGTTAATAAAGAAAAATTCAAGAAATTATGCTAAAAGACAATTTACATGGTTTAAAAATGATCATGAGTATATTTGGTACGATTTAGATAAAATGACCCAAGATGAAATTTTTTCAGATATTTTACAAAGGTTTAATGCCTTATAAAGGTTTAATTACTCTACTATTTCATAAAATTACCGAAAATAATAGTCTTGATAAAAAAGTATTCGTATGGTATTATTGTACAGAAAAGCTTTAAAAGGAAGTGTTGGATGATAAAGAAGATTTATGTTATATTTTTAATGATTTTGACTGCTTCTTGTTCAAATTTAGATAAAGGATATAATGAAAATTTATCAAATATTGACGAAAAGTTGGTATCTAAATTAGAGCTTATTCAAAAAGATTTACAGGTGAACAGTGTGACAAGATTAAAAGAAAGCTTGGATGTCTCATTTAGTGAGAGATATGCTATAAATAAACTTTCAGAATATGACTTGTCTAAAGTAAAGTTCTACTTTACAAAACCACAAATTTCTAGAAATTTAGGAGAAAATACTATAGGAATTAGATTTGGTGAAGAAGTTCTTTATTTTAATGTAGAGTATAAATATTTAAATGGTGATTGGAAAATAACCAAATTTACAGAGAGAAGGTGAAAAAATGCAGAATGAAATAAAGCTGTATGTTCCATCCTCTTTAAAAAATCTTTCTATCATTAGGGCAATGACTAAAACATATTTAGAACATCAAAAAGTTGAACAAAAAGATATTATGAAGATTTTATCGATTGTTGATGAACTAGCAACAAATGTTATAGAGCATGGTTATGAATATAAATCTGGTGATATAATTATAGAGCTTCAAAAAAACAATGACATTATTCATTTAGTAGTTGAAGATAATGGTGTTGGATTTGATGAATCTAAGATTAGTAAAGATGAAGGCGGAATGGGACTTTTTTTAGCAAAAGCTATGGCAGATAATTTTAAAGTTGAAAAGAAGATTAATGGAACAAAAATAAAAGTTGAAAAGAGAGTTAAGGAGGAAATTTAACATGACTACAAATTTTGAAATAATTGAAAAAACAGTGGATGACATAAGAATAATCAAGGTATGTGGAGAATTAGACGCATTAGTAGCGCCAAAATTAAAAGAAAGAATAGCGAAACAAATAGAGCTTGATATAAATAAATTTGTGATAGATTTTGGAGATTTAGTTCACATAAATAGTTTAGCTATGGGTATATTAAGAGGAAAGTTAAGAGTTGTAAGAGACTTAGGTGGAGATATAAAGTTAGTTGGATTAAACGATCATATAAGAACTATATTTGAAATGATTGGATTAGACGAATTATTTGATATTTATGCAACAGAAGAGGAAGCAATAGCTAGTTTTAGATAATATTTACAAAAAGGAGAGACTATGAACTTAATGTTAGGAGTTGGATTAGCTATAGTTGGGTTTGCAATAATATTTAGTATTATGTATAAAAAATCTACTATAGATAAGAAAATAGAGGAGCTTAATAACTTAGAAGATGAAAAGTTAAAAGCTAAAATAAAAGCTAAAGAAATATTAGAAAGAGCAGAAAAAGAATCTTTAGCAAAGAGTAAAGAGATAGAAATAAAAGCGAAAGAAACAGTTTACCAAATGAAAGAGGAAGCTGAAAAAGAGATAAAAATAGCAAAAAATGAGTTGTTACAAAAAGAGGGAAGATTAGCTAAAAAAGAGGAAACTTTAGAGTCTAAAATAGAAAAAGTTGAAAGCAGAGCTGTAGAGTTAGAAGAGATTAACCAACACTTAGAAAATAAGAAAACTGAAATAGAAGACTTAAAAAAGGTTCAAGAGGAAACTTTAGAAAGAATTTCAGAAATGACAAGAAACGAAGCTAAAGAGATGTTAATTTCTAAATTAAAAGATGATTTAGTTCATGAAACTGCTCTAGCAATAAGAGAATATGAGAATAAACTAGAAGATGAGAAAGATAGATTATCAAAAAGAATTCTATCTACAGCAATAGGAAAGGCTTCTTCAGAATTTGTTGCAGATGCTACTGTATCAGTTGTAAATTTACCAAATGATGAAATGAAAGGTAGAATTATAGGTAGAGAAGGAAGAAACATAAGAACAATAGAAGCTTTAACAGGTGTAGATATAATAATAGATGATACTCCAGAAGCTGTTGTTTTATCAAGTTTTGATGGTGTAAAAAGAGAAGTTGCTAGAAGAGCAATTGAAAAACTTATAAATGATGGAAGGATTCACCCAGGTAAGATAGAAGAGGTTGTTAATAAATCTAGAAAAGAAATCGATAAAGATATTATAGAAGCTGGAGAGCAGGCTCTTTTAGAGTTAGGAATTCCAGGAATGCATATGGAAATAATTAAAACATTAGGTAAGTTAAAATATAGAACAAGTTATGGTCAAAATGTTTTAACTCACTCGATAGAGGTAGCTAAATTGGCTGCAAATCTAGCAGCTGAGTTAGGTGCAGATACTAAGTTAGCAAAAAGAGCTGGACTTTTACATGACGTAGGAAAAGTTTTAGATCATGATATAGAAGCTTCTCATGCAATAATTGGAGGAGAGTTCTTGAAAAAATTTGGTGAAAAACCAGCAGTTATAAATGCTGTTATGGCTCATCATAACGAAGTTGAATTTGAAAGTGTAGAGGCTATCTTAGTTCAAGCATCAGATGCAATATCAGCTTCAAGACCAGGAGCAAGAAGAGAAACGTTATCAACATATCTAAAAAGATTAGAAGGATTAGAAGAGATAGCAACTTCATTTGATGGAGTGGAATCTTCTTATGCAATTCAAGCTGGTAGAGAGATAAGAATTATAATAAATCCAGAAATTGTATCAGATGATGCAGCTACAAAAATGGCTAGAGATATAGCTAAGAGAATAGAGGAAACTATGCAGTATCCAGGACAAATAAAAGTAACAATATTAAGAGAAACTAGAGCTGTAGAGTACGCTAAGTAAAATAAAAAAAGGAGAAAAACATTGTTTTTCTCCTTTTTTTATTATGCCTTTATAGGGTTAAATCTAGACTGGTAATCCTTTAATGAATCAAATGCAAATTTTGATAGAGGGAATACACCAGATAAATTAATAATAGTCATAAGAGCTAAACCAAGATCAGCAAGATTCCACATAAAGAAATTCTGTTGTATTCCTCCTATAAAGATCATTGAAAGAGCAAAGATTTTAAAAAGTATTTGTCCGAACTCTTTATCAGTTAAAAATTTAACATTAACTTTTCCGTAGAAGCAGATTCCTAAAAGAGTAGAGAAACAGAAAAGAAAAAGTATTATAGCTACAAATATTTCACCAAAAGTTGAACCTAGATGGTAATTGAATGATTTTTGTAATAACTCCATACCATTTAATCCATCTATAACAGAGGCTTTAGTAAGTAGCATAACTAAAGCTGTAGCTGTACAGATTATAAAAGTATCTACAAAAACTCCTAAGCTTTGAATTAATCCTTGCTGAACTGGATGAGAAACTGTAGCACTAGCCGCTGCACAAGGAGCACTACCTGTTCCAGCCTCGTTAGAAAACAACCCTCTTTTAACTCCTTGCATAATAATAGCTCCAATAGTTCCTCCAACTCCTTGTCTAATTCCAAAAGCTTCTGAGAATATTTGAGAAAAAACTTGAGGTAAAAGAGCGAAGTTTTTAATGATTATAAAAAAGACAATAACAAGGTACATTACAGCCATAATAGGAACTACTTTATCTAAAACTTTAGCGGTTTTATCTGTTTTTCCAAAGATTACAATAGCTGCTAATAGTGTTAAAAGAGCAGAAATAACCATTGGACTAATATTAAAAGCTACATTAAATGATTCGGTAACAGAGTTTGAAACAACTTGTAAAACTCCTGCCCAACAAATAATACCAGTTATCACAAAAGCAATACCCCAACTTTTTTTACCAAGACCATTTTTTAAAAAAAAGCAAGGTCCGCCATAAAAATGACCAGTTTTATCTTTTTCTCTAAATATCATAGCTAAAGTAGTTTCTACAAATGCTGTAGCAGAACCTAAAAACGCAACAACCCACATCCAGAAAATTGAACCTGCACCACCAATAGAAATTGCACTAACAACACCAGCTAAATTACCAGCTCCAACTCTAGTTGCAGTACTTATACAAAAGGCTTGAAAAGGTGAAAGATTTTCAGAATCACTATTTGATTTATCCGTTAAAAGCTTAACCATATGCTTTAAAAAACGAAGTTGAACAAAATTGGTTTTTACTGTAAAGAAAACACCTGAAAAAATAAGTAAAACAACTAGTATATTTTTCCCCCAAAGAATTGAATTTAAAAAATTAACGATACTTTCTAAAATAAACATAATAAACTCCTCCTAAAAATTTTTTAAAAAAAACAAAAAAGCCTGTGGATTTTATCCACAGGCTGTAATTTACCAGTTCTATGTAACAAATCCACTCACTACTATTAAAGTAACACAAAATGGATTCGTATTTTTTCATGAAACAAAAATACCAATCCTAGGTTAAATAATAGTAGTAATATGCATTTGTATTAAAAACTATTTTTTGTTTCATTACTTTCCTCCTCATAATTATTTGAAGTATTATAACACAAATAAAAAATAATACAAGAAAAAAATCAAGGTTAGTGATTTTTTTAGAAGTAAAAGCCCAAAAAATGTATTGGATATATAGGTATAAAATGGTATAATAAATAATAATTTATAAAACTGATAAGGAATTGAAAAGGTGAGAAGATGTTAGTAAAAGCGTTACTTTTAATTGTTATTGGATCAATGATTGGATGGGTTACAAACTATATTGCAATAAAGATGTTATTTAGACCATATAAAGAGATAAACTTAGGGTTTTTTAAAATCCAAGGTTTAATTCCTAAAAGAAGACATGAAATAGGAATAACTTTAGCAGATACAATTCAAAATGAACTAATATCATTAGATGATATAACAAAAAAATTAGAAAATGCAAATTTAGACGTTGAAATGGAAAGAGTAATTGATAGTATATTAGAAAAAAAGTTAGCATCAGAGATAACAACGAGATTTCCAATGATAGCTATGTTTTTAAATGAATCAGCTTTAAATAAAATAAAAGATGCTATAAAAGGATCGATAATGGAAAATAAAGATCAAATAATTGGAATGTTATTTGAAACTTTAGAAAAAAATGTTGATTTTAAAGAGATTATAGTTGAAAAAGTAGATGGATTTTCTTTGGAAGAGCTAGAGAGAATAACTTTTTCTTTAGCAAAGAAAGAGTTGAAACATATAGAAATAATTGGAGCTATTTTAGGTGGACTTATTGGAGTTGTACAATTTGTAATAACAGTTTTTATTTAAGGAGAAAAAATGGATAGGATAGTTTCTAATGAAGAGTTGGAATTTGAAGGAGAAGTTCAAAAAAATCTTAGACCAAAAAGATTAGCTGAATATATCGGTCAAGAATCACTAAAAGAAAAAATGAGTATTTTTATAGAAGCTGCAAAAAAAAGAGGTGGGTGTATAGACCACATTCTTTTATATGGACCACCGGGGTTAGGAAAAACAACTTTAGCAGGAGTAATAGCTACAGAGATGGGAGTTAACTTAAAAATAACTTCAGGACCAATATTAGATAAAGCTGGAGATTTAGCAGCTATTTTAACATCATTAGAAGAGAATGATATATTATTTATTGATGAAATTCATAGATTGAATACGTCGGTAGAGGAGATTTTATATCCAGCTATGGAAGATGGAGAGTTAGATATTATTATTGGAAAAGGCCCTTCGGCGAGATCAATAAGAATAGAATTACCACCATTTACTTTAATTGGAGCTACAACTAGAGCTGGTCTTTTGAGTTCTCCTTTAAGAGATAGATTTGGAGTAGTTCATAGAATGGACTACTATAAAGAAAATGAACTTGAAGGAATAGTAAAAAGAGGTGGCGCTATTTTAGGTGTCAAAGTTGAAGAAGAGGGAGCAAAAGAGATTGCTTTGAGAAGTAGAGGAACTCCGAGAATTGCAAATAGATTATTAAAAAGAGTTAGAGATTATTGTGAAATAAAAGGAAATGGAGTAGTTGATTTAAATAGCGCTATAAAAGCACTAAATATTTTAGGTGTAGATAAACAAGGTTTAGATGAATTAGATAGAGATATTATAAAAGCTATAATAGAAAATTATGGTGGTGGTCCAGTAGGCGTTGAAACGTTAGCCTTGATGTTGGGAGAAGATAGAAGAACAATAGAAGAGGTATATGAACCCTATTTAGTTAAAATTGGTTATATTAAAAGAACTAGTCGTGGTAGAATGGTTACAGAAAAGGCTTATAATCATTTTGAGATAAAGGAGTAAGAGGATGAAAATAAGTACAAAAGTTAGATACGGTGTAAAAGCATTAGTATATATAGCTGAGGCTTCTCAGAAGGGAAACTTAGCTCGAATAAAAGAAATATCAGAATCAGAAGATATTTCAGTTCAGTATTTAGAGCAAATTTTATTTAAATTAAAAAATGAAAATATAATTCAAGGAAAAAGAGGGCCAAATGGAGGTTATAAACTTTCAATGGAACCTGAAGATATAACACTACATGAATTGTATAAAATATTAGATGATGAAGTTAAAGTTATTGATTGCAATGAGAATAATAAAAGCAAAAATTGTTCTTGTGTTGATGATGAGTGCTCAACAACTTGTATATGGAGCAAATTAGATATAGCTATGACTAAAATTTTAGAAGGAACAACTTTAGCGGAGCTAATAAAAAATAAGGATATGATATAGGAGTTTATAATGATAAGTGTTATAATATCTAAAGACAATATAGCAAATGAAATAATAGAAATAGTGGACAAAAATGACATAAACCATTTGAAAAATGCTTTTAGAATAAAGCCAGGAGAGATAATAAGAGCTGTAGATGGAGAATACGAGTATATTTGTGAAGTTTTAAATATAGAGAAAAAGATAATAGAGGTTAAAATTTTAGAAAGAAATGAAGATAGATTTTCTTCTGAAGTTTATATAGAAGCTGCTATAGGAATTTTAAAAAATGATAAAATGGATTTAACAATTCAAAAATTGACAGAGATTGGGGTAAGTAAAATAACACCACTATTAACAAAAAGAGGTGTGGCTAAAATTACTGAGAAAAAAGATAAATGGGATCTAATAGTAAAAGAAGCAACAAAGCAGTGCCAAGCTGTTAAATTAGTAGAAATTGGAGAACCAAAAAAATTATCAGAACTAAATTATGAAGAGCATGATTTAATGTTTGTTCCATATGAATGTGAAGGTAAAAATTCGCTAAGAAATATTTTAAATAAAGTTGAAAATAAACCTAAGAAAGTTTTATATATAATTGGTCCAGAGGGGGGATTTGATAAAGAGGAGATTGAGTTCTTAACAGAGAAAGGTGTTATGCCTGTATCTTTGGGGAAGAGAATATTAAGAGCTGAAACTGCCTCAATTATAGTAGGAGGAATATTAGTAAATGAATTTTAATAATAAAAAAGTAGCTTTCTATACATTAGGATGTAAAGTTAATCAATATGAAAGTGAAAGTATAAAGAATCAATTAATAAAAATAGGATATGAAGAGGAAAATTTTGAAAGTAAATCAGATATTTATATTGTTAACTCATGTACAGTAACAAGTATAGCTGATAAAAAAACAAGAAATGTGTTAAGAAGAGCTAAAAAAATGAATCCTGAATCAATTGTTATTGTTACAGGTTGTTATGCTCAGACAAATTCAAAAGAGTTACTAGAGATTGAAGAGATTGATTTTGTTGTTGGAAATAGTAATAAAAGTGGTTTAGTAGATTTTATTCAAGATATTGAAAATAAAAAATCAAAAGTATTAACAGAAAATATTTTTGAAGAGAGAACGTATGAAGAATATGAGTTTGCTACATTAAGAGAGATGTCAAGAGCGTATATAAAAATACAAGATGGATGTAATAATTTCTGTTCATATTGTAAGATACCATTTGGTAGAGGAAAAAGTAGATCTCGTTCTTTAGAAAGTATCTGTAAAGAGATAGAAGTATTGACAAAAGAAGGATTTAAAGAGTTTATTATCATTGGAATAAATTTAGGTGCTTATGGTGAAGATTTAGACTCTGATGTTAATTTAGAAACACTTTTAGAAACAGTAGTTAAGCTAAAAGGGGTTGAAAGAGTTAGAATAGGTTCTATGTATCCAGATAAGATATCAGATAGATTTATAGAGATTATGAGAGAGAATAGCAATAAGTTAATGCCACATTTGCATATATCATTACAATCTTGTGATAATACAGTTTTAGAAAGAATGAGAAGAAATTATGGTGCAGAACTTATTCAAGAAAGATTATTGAAGCTTAGAGAAAATGTTGAAAATATGGAATATACAGCAGATGTTATTGTAGGATTCCCAGGAGAAACAGATGAGATGTTTAATAATACATATGAAGTAATAAAAAGTATAGGATTCTCAGATTTACATGTTTTCCAATATTCAGACAGAGAGAAAACTTTAGCAAATACATTTACAGATAAAATTGATGGGAATGTAAAAAAGAAAAGAGCTGAAATTTTAGAAACTCTAAGAAAAGAGATGGGAAAAGAAAGAAGAGAAAAATATATAGGAAAAGAACTAGAGGTTTTAGTTGAAGAGATAAAAGAGGACGGATGCTCATATGGATATAGTCAAAACTATTTAAGAGTAAAAACTTCAGAAGCAACAGCCGGTGTTAATGAATTAGTAAAAGTAGAAATTTCAAATTTAGAAAAGGAGTTACTAATTGGAGATGAGAAGGGAAAAAGGGTTTAGTAGACAAAAGAAAACAACAAGAAAAGCAGGAAAAGCTCTAGGAGGCTTATTATTAGCGATAATAATGATAGGTATATTAGGTGTATTTTTAACATATAATTTAAATAAAACTAATAAAAATTTAGAGAATTGGGAAAGATATGCAATAATAGGTAAAAATAATATTATTGTAGTATACGAAGATAAACTAGCAGTGAAAATACCCTTTGATGTTCAAGTAGATAAGGAAACAACAATAAAAAAATTAGTGGATTCTAAAAACTATAAAATGGTTATAGACTCAATAAATAATTTTTTACCTGAAAAAGTTCAAAACTATAAAGTTATAAAATATAGTGAGATAGCTTTAAATGTAAAAAATGCAAGAAATATCCCTGAAATGGTGATAGATGATAAAAAATATATTTTAACATCAGGAACACAATCTTTATTTGCTGATTTATATGGTGGAGAATTAAAAGGTTCAACAAATTTAGTTGTAGATATATTAAATGCAAATGGAGTAGGTGGTTATGCTAGAAAGACTGGAGAAAATTTAAAAAATAAATTAGCTTTAACTTATACAGCAGCTAACTACGAAAAAAATACAAATTATAGTTTGATTAAAATCAATGAAATTAGTAAAGAGAATATTGAAAATATATTAGCTAATGTAAATGAAAAATATTTTAAGATAAAAGAAGATAGTGATATTCCTACATTAGCGAGTGTTGTATTAATACTTGGAAAAGAAAAAGACATTGACTTTAAAATTGAAATTAAAGGAACAACGGCAGAAGCTAAATCAGCTTTAAAAGAGTTAGAAAGTTCTGGATATAAAAATGTCACTTTAAAAGAGGATTCTAAAAAATTAGATAAATCTGTGATAGAGTATAATAGTGAAGATTATTATACAGCATTAAAAATTGCAAAAAAATTAAATATAAGTAATATGTTAGAAAACAACAGTTTAAGTAACAAGATAAATATTTTAATAGATTAGAATTAAAAGGAGTGGAAATGCTAGATTTTATCTCAATTTTATTTATTTTTATATTGGATAACATTCCTCAAACAACATCAAAAGGATTTTTAATAATGCCGTACTTGGCTTATTTATCTTATAGAAAAGATAAAAAAATAGCATTTTTATTTCCGTTATTAGCAGTTATATTAGCTCTTCATTCGAGAGAACCTGCGTTCGCTTTTTTGTTCGTTGGGATAAATATTATTTTTTATCACCTATATTTTATAAACTTTGATTATAATATTGGAAATCTTTATATACTTTCACTTTTACAAATAGTGGCATGGAAAATTTTTGTGAAAAGTCCATTTGTAATAGTAAATGTGTTATTTCTTTCAGTATTTTATTTTATAATTAATTTATTATATATGAGGAGAGCAACTAAGTGAAAAAAGATCTTGGAATAAAGTTAGGAAAAAGCTTCGAATTTAGAGGGGAAATATATAAAGTATTTATTTTTCTAGTGTTTGTATTACTAGGAAGTAGAATGGCATATTTACAAATTTTACAAAAAGATAAGTATAATTATTTGGCTCAAAAAAATAGAGTTAAATTAAGAAAAATTGATGCAGAAAGAGGAAATATATATGATTCTAATGGTGAATTAGTTGTTACTAATACACTGGGGTATAGATTGGTATATTTGAACCAAAGAGTTGTAACTAATGAACAATTAAAAGAGATGAGTGAAGCAACCGGATATAGTGAAGATTATTTACAAAAAAGGATAAAGTACGGAGAAATTGTACCTTATACTAAAGAAAATATTCTGGTAGAAGATTTAGATTTGGATTTAGCTCATAAATTAATGGAAAAAATTGGAGATTATTCATATTTGGAAGTTCAAAGCTATTCTAAAAGAAAGTATATACATGATTCATTAGCAGCACATACAATTGGGTATGTAAAAAAGATAACAGAAAAAGAGTATGAAAATTTGAAAGAGGATGGATACTCTCCAAGAGATATTGTTGGAAAAACTGGAATTGAAAAAATTTATGATTCTCAAATGAAAGGGAAACCTGGATATGATTATATTGAGGTTAATGCTTTGAACAAAGCTCAAAAAATTGAAAAAAGTAAAGATCCAACTCCAGGATATAACCTACACTTATCTTTAGATATGAGATTACAAAAGTATATGGAAGAAGTTTTCCAAGAGGAGAATCTATCAGGAGCTTTAGTAGCAATAGAGGCTCAAACAGGAAAAGTATTAACATTAGTAAGTTATCCAACATATTCACTGACTACGTTTAGTTCTAAAATTTCTCAAGAGGATTGGGACCAAATAACAAATGACCCAAGAAAGCCATTAACAAATAAAAGTATATCAGGAGAATATCCACCTGGTTCAGTATTTAAGCCATTTTCAGCATTTGCATTTTTTAATAATGGTTTAGATCCTAAAACAAAAATATTTGACAATGGTGTTTATAGCATTGGAAAATGGAGTTGGAGAGCTTGGAAAAAGGGTGGACATGGAACGGTTGATTTTGAAAAATCTATAGTAGAATCTGTAAATCCATATTATTACAAATATGCTGACCAATTTGGGCACGAACCAATTATTGATGTAGCTGGAAACTTTGGTTATGGTAAACTATCTAAAATAGATGTTTTTGGAGAGAGAGCAGGAATATTACCAAGTGAAAAATGGAAAAAGAAAAGATTTAAACAAGGTTGGTTTAAAGGAGATACAATAATCTTATCAATAGGGCAAGGGTATCTTTTAGCTACACCTATGCAAGTTGCAGTATCCTATATGGGGCTTGCAAATAGAGGAAAAGCTTATGTACCCCATGTTGTAGATTATATGGAAAACGGTAGTGAAAAAGTAGAGATAAAGCCAGAGGTTTTATATGAAACAAATTATCCAAGTTGGTATTATGATGTTTTAAATAAAGCATTAATAAATACTGTTGAAAAGGATAATGGAACAACAAAAGCATTGAGAACCCCTGGATTGGTTATAGGAGCAAAAAGTGGATCATCTCAAAATTCAAGATTTGATGAAACTCATGCTCTTGTTGCAGGATATTTTCCAGCAGACAAGCAGCCTAAGATTGTATTTACAGTTCTATTAGAAGGAGCTGGAGGAGGAGGCCGTGTTGCTGGAGGAGTTGCTAAAAAATTTGTGGACAAATATTTGGAATATTACAATGAGGAGATGAAATGAATTTAGAAAATATTGTTGAAAAGGAGAAAGAAGCACCAAAGAAAAAAACAAGACGAAGAAAATATTATAATAAACCAAAGCAAGGAGAAAAAGCTCCAACTGCTGAGGTTTTAAATGAAACTAAAAAAAATAATGATGTGAAGACGGTTGAAGTTAAAACAACTCAACAACAAAGACCTCAAGCACCTAAAAAAAGAGTTCCAGTAAAAAAAGTTGAAACTGAAGAAGAGGTTAAAAAACCAATTTTAAAAACTGAAAAAGAGGAAAAAATGTATGTTATTCCTTTAGGTGGATTAGATGAAATTGGAAAAAATATGACTTTAGTTCAATATAGAGATGAAATTATTATTATCGATTCTGGAGTTACTTTCCCAGATGATGGACTATTAGGAATAGATTTAGTTATTCCAGATTTTAGTTATATCGAAAGCAATAAAGATAAAATAAAAGGTCTATTTATAACTCATGGCCATGAGGACCATATTGGATCAGTACCTTATTTATATCAAAAAATAGATAAAAATGTACCTCTTCATGGAGGAAAGTTAACATTAGCATTAATAAAAGCTAAGTTTGAAAGTGGAGAAGTTTCAAAAGTGCTTCCTAAAATGAGAGAAGTAAAAGGAAGAGATAAGATAAGAGTTGGAAAATATTTTGAGGTTGAATTTGTAGGCGTTACACACTCAATAGCAGATGCTTATGCAGTTGTTGTTACAACTCCAGCAGGAAGAGTAATGTATACAGGAGATTTTAAAATTGATTTAACACCAGTTGACGGAGATGGAGTGGATTTTTTAAGACTTGCGCAAATTGGTGAAGAGGGAGTAGATTTATTACTTTCAGATTCAACAAACTCAGAAATAGATGGATTTACTCCATCTGAAAGAAGTGTTGGAGAAGCTTTTAAAGTTGAATTTGCAAAAGCAAAAGGAAGAATTATAATAGCAGCATTTGCATCTCACGTTCATAGACTTCAACAGATTGTAAATATAGCTCATGAACATGGAAGAAAAATTGCAATAGATGGAAGAAGTTTAATTAAAGTTTTTGATATAGCAGCAACTTTAGGATATTTAAAGCTTCCTGAAAATATTATGATAAACTTATCAGATGTTGATAAAATGAGAGATAATAAAGTTGTTATTCTATGTACAGGAACTCAAGGTGAGCCAATGGCAGCACTGTCAAGAATAGCTAAAAATATGCATAAACATACAAAAGTAAAAGAGGGAGATACTGTTATAATTTCAGCAACTCCAATTCCAGGAAATGAGAGAGCTGTTTCAAATAACATAAATAGTCTTTTAAAATATGAAGCAGAGGTTGTATTTAAAAAAATAGCTGGAATACATGTTTCAGGACATGCAAGTAAAGAAGAGCAAAAGCTAATGCTAAATTTAATAAAACCTAAACATTTTATGCCTGTTCATGGAGAGTTTAAAATGTTAAAAGCTCATAAAGAAACAGCAATAGAGACTGGAATTCCTAAAAGCAATATAGTAATAGCTACTAACGGAAGCAAAGTAGAAGTAACAAAAACTAGTGCAAAGATAAAAGGAAAAGTTAATGCAGGAGCTACATTAGTTGATGGTCTTGGTGTTGGAGATATTGGACATATAGTTCTAAAAGATAGACAACAGTTATCACAAGATGGAGTAGTAATTGTAGTATTTGCTTTAGATAAGGAAACAGGAAAAGTATTAAGTGGTCCTGATATTGTTACTAGAGGATTTGTATACTCAAGAGATTCTGATGAAATATTAAATGAAGCTAATGAACAGATAAAAGTAAAATTAAAAGAGTTTGAAAATAGTGCAATAAAAGATTGGACAGTAATAAAGAATAGCGTTAGAGATGTAGCAGGAAAGTTCTTCTACAATAGAATTAAAAGAACACCAGTTATTCTACCAATAATTATGGATGTATAATAAAAAATATAATTAAAGATAAAGAGGAGATAAAATGAGTTTAACAAGTAAAAAAAGAGCGTTTTTAAGAAAGAGAGCTCACAATTTAGAGCCAATATTTAGAATAGGAAAAGAGGGATTCTCTGAAACATTAGCACAAGGAGTTTTAGAGGCATTAATTCCAAGAGAACTTATTAAAGTAAAAATACTTCAAAATTCAGAAGCGGATAAAAATGAAGTAGCTTATCAAATAGCTGAAATGATAGAGGCAGAAGTTGTAGGAATAATTGGAAGAACTATAATATTCTACAAAGAAAATCAAGATAAACCAACAATATCACTAGAATTAAAAGCAGTTAAATAAAAAATCAAAAGAGAGTGGGGAAACTATGGAAAAAGGAATAATTTTAGGAAATAGAATTCTAGATGTAGTATTTATAGCTTGGTTTATAGCTCAGTTTTATAAAGTTATAACTACAATATTTATTGATAGAAAACTAAATATGAAAAGAATTTTTGAAACTGGAGGAATGCCAAGTTCCCACTCTTCAACTATGGCATCATTAAGTACAGCTATAGGATTAGCTCATGGAACCCAAAGTACAATATTTGCTATTTCATTTGTTTTAGCTGGAGTAGTGATGTATGATGCTGCTGGAATTAGAAGAGCAGCAGGAAAACATGCAGGACTTTTAAACACGTTACTGGATAGATTTGCAGCAAAAGTTGGAGAGAAACTGCATGATGAAAAATTAAAAGAGCTTTTAGGACACAGTCCATTAGAAGTATTAGTAGGGGCTATATTAGGAGTGGTTGTAGCTTTTGTGTTTAAAGGTTATATTCAAGCTTAAGGATGGAAAAAATGAGGGTAGATAAAGAATATATTAATAAGTTACAAAAGGAAAGCCAGGAAATTAGAGATACTCTTGTAGAGATTACAAGTAAAAATGGTGGACATTTAGCACCAAATTTAGGGGTAGTTGAATTAACTCAGTCAATAGTTGAAGTTTTTGACTTACCAAAAGATAAACTATTATTTGATGTTGGACATCAATCATATGTTTATAAATTATTAACAGGAAGAAAAGATAAATTTAAAACATTACGAACAAAAGGTGGAATAGGGCCTTTTTCAGACCCAAAAGAAAGTAATTTTGATTTTTTCATAGCAGGACATGCTGGAAGTGCTCTTTCTGCAGGAGCAGGAATAGCTAAAGCAAATCCTGAAGATAAAGTTATTGTAGTTATAGGTGATGCATCAATAGCGAATGGTCATTCTTTAGAAGCGTTAAATAATATTGGAGAAAATCTTAAAAATTTAATAGTTATATTGAATGATAATGAAATGTCCATAGGAAAAAATGTAGGTTCATTATCTAAATTTTTTGGAAAACTAATGATTAGTAATGCATATATGAATATAAGAAAAGATGTAAGAAGTGTCATAAGTAAAGGAAAAGTTGGAAATCAAGTCAAAAGTGTATTAGAAAGAATAGAGCACTCTGTAAAACAGTTTTTTTTACCTTCAAGCATATCAGAAGTTTTAGGATATCAATTTTTAGGTGTAATAGATGGTCATAATTTAGAGGAATTAATAAAAACTTTAACTGTAGCTAAAGAGATGGAAGGACCTGTCTTTATACATGTAAAAACAGAAAAAGGAAAGGGCTATCAATTGGCAGAGGAAAATAAAGAAAAATTTCATGGGATATCTCCGTTTAATCCAGAAACTGGTGAGGTTGAATCAGGAGGACGAACATATTCTAATATTTTTGGATCAAAATTAGTTGAATTAGCAGAGAGTGATGAAAGTATATATGCTATTTCAGCAGCAATGGTAAAAGGAACAGGATTAGGTGATTTTCAAAATAGATTTGAAGATAGATGCATAGATGTAGGTATAGCTGAAGGACATGGAGTAACATTTTCAGCAGGACTAGCAATATCAAATAAAAAACCTTATGTAGCAATATACTCAACATTTTTCCAAAGAGCTTTAGATCAATTGATACACGATGTAGGATTACAAAATTTACCAGTTAGGTTTATAGTAGATAGAGCTGGAATAGTTGGAGAAGATGGTAAAACACATCAAGGTATACATGACATAAATATGTTTTTAAGTATGCCGAACTATAGAGTACTTGCTCCAACAACAGGAACAGAATTAGAAGAGATGCTTGAATTTTCAAAGGATTTTAAAGATGGACCTCTAGCTATTAGATTTCCAAGAGGAAAGGCATTTGAATTAGAAGGTACTTTAAAAAATAAATTTGAATTAGGTATATGGAAAGAAGTTAGAAAAGGAAAGAAAAATCTTTATTTAGTAACCGGCGCAATGTTAAAAGAGATAGTTGATATAGAAGCAGAACTTTTAAGAAGAGGATTAGATGGAACGATAGTAAATTGTTCATCTATAAGACCTTTAGATGAAAACTTCATTCTTAATGAATTTTCAAAATATGAAAATATATTCACATTTGAAGATGGTTATGAAAGAGGTGGATTCGGTAATGAAGTAGTGAGATTTTTAAATGAGAAAAAAATGAAAATTAATATAAATATAATAGCTTTAGATAGCGTGGCAATACCTCATGGGTCAAGAAATGTACTGTTAGAGGATTATGGTCTAAGGGGTAAAAAACTAATAGAGAGAATTGAGGGTAGCATTAATGGCGAAAAATAGTAATGCACTGAAGTTTATAAAACTTCTATTAAACCATGAAATGGTTTTAGATTTAGATCATCATGATGATCAAGGTGTTAAAGTAACAACTCATACGTATGATGTACTAAAAATATCTTTTGAAGAAATCAGAAGAGATTACAGAGATTTAAGAGAAGCAAGAGAGAAAGTAGATTTTTTCTCAATAGTAGTTGGAGTAATAATTCATGATTTAAGTAAGGGTAGTATAAGAAAAGCTGACGAAAAACTTTCTCATTCTCAAATGATGATAAAGAAACCTGAATATATTATCAAAGAAGCTGAAAGAGTTTTATCAGAAATAGAAGAGGTTTTAAATTTAAAAATTGTAGATAAAATAAAGAAAAATATAACTCATATTGTAATATCACATCATGGTAAATGGGGAAAAATTCAACCTAATACAAAAGAAGCTCACATAGTTCACAGAGCTGATATGTATTCAGCAAAGTATCATAGAATAAATCCAATTGGTGCTGATAAAATTTTAAAACTTATGAGTGAAGGTGTTAACTTAGATGAGGTAGCTAAAAAGTTTAATTGTACTACTGGAGTTATAAAGGATCGTTTAAAAAGAGCAAAACATGAACTTAGACTTAAAAATACAAAACAGCTATTAGGTTACTACAAAAGTAAAAAGAAAATCCCTATAGGAGATGACTTTTTTACAAAGCGAGTTAGAGAAACTGAGAAGTTAATAAAAGCTGTTGATAGATTAGGATTTGAAAATCTTATTTTAGAAAATCCACTACTAAATTATTTAGAGGATGATAAGATTTTTGAAAAGGAAGGAAATTAATGAAAGAAAGAGTAGATGTTCTACTAGTTGAAAAAGGATTTTATGAAACTAGAGAAAAAGCAAAAAGAGCAATTATGGCTGGGTTAGTTATAATAAATGAAAAAAAAATAGATAAACCTGGAACATCTATAAAAATAGATGAGGAACCTATAATAAGAGTTAAGGGTGATGCTTGTAAGTATGTAAGTCGTGGTGGTTTAAAACTTGAAAAAGCTATAAATGTTTTTAACTTAGATTTACAAGGAAAAAGAGTACTTGATGTAGGATCTTCAACAGGTGGATTTACAGATTGTTCATTACAAAACGGAGCGTCTTTTGTATATGCAGTTGACGTAGGAACAAATCAATTAGATTGGAAATTAAGAACTAATGATAAAGTAAAATCATTAGAAAATACTCATATTAAAGATTTAACATTAGCTGATTTAGGTAATGAAAAAGTAGATTATATTGTTATGGATGTATCATTTATATCTATTACAAAAGTAATAGAGCATTTAGTTAAATTTTTCAAAGATGATACAAAACTTATGGCATTAATAAAACCACAATTTGAAGTAGGAAAAGAAAATATTGAAAAAGGTGGAATAGTAAAAGATAGTAAGAAGCACATAATGGCAATAGAAATGGTTATAGAAGAAGCTAAAAAATCTGGTCTTAGATTAAAGGCACTAGATTTTTCACCAATAACAGGTACAAAAGGAAATGTTGAATATATCTCTATATTTGAAATAGGAGACGAAGAGTCGCATATCAACATAGAATCAGTTGTAAAGCTAGGAAAGAACTTGGGAGGAGCCATATGATAAAACTGTTAAGAAATACTGGAGTAGCACTACTTTTATCTGGAATTATGATTGTGAATACAGTTCCATCATATTCTGTGGATAATGGATTTATTGCAAATATAAAGGAATTAAAAGAGCTTTCTGATATTATGAATATCATAAAAGAAAATCATGTAGGAACTGAAAAAGATCCAACTAATACAACTCTTATGCAAGGAGCATTAAAGGGAATGATGGAGTCTTTAGATGATCCTCATTCAAATTATTTTACAAAAGAGGAATTAGAAAGTTTTAAAGAGGATATTGAAGGAAAATATGCAGGTGTAGGAATGGTTATTCAGAAAAAAGCAGATGAACCTTTAATTGTAGTTTCACCAATAGAAGATACACCAGCATATTTAGCTGGAATAAGAGCTAAAGATAAAATTATAGCAATAGATGGTGAAAGTACTTATAAATTAACAAGTGAACAAAGTGTTAAAAAGCTAAAAGGAGAACCAGGAACTTCAGTAAAACTTACAGTTTATAGAGAAGAGGCAAAAGAAACTAAAGATGTTGAATTAAAAAGATCGATTATTCAATTGAAGTATGTAAAAAGTAAAATGATTGGAAAAGATATTGGTTATTTAAGATTAACACAATTTGGTGAAGACGTATATAAAGATGTACGTAAAGATTTAGAAGGATTAATTAAAAAAGGTGCTAAAGGGATTATTCTTGATTTAAGAAGTAATCCAGGAGGATCTTTAGGACAAGCAGTAAAAATATCTTCTATGTTTATTCCAGAAGGAAAAATAGTTAGTACAAAGGGAAAAACAGGAGAGGAAGAGATTGCGTATAGAGAAGGAAAATATTTTGGTGATTTTCCTCTAATAGTTTTAATAAATGAAGGAAGTGCCTCAGCTTCTGAAATTGTTTCAGGAGCAATAAAAGATTATAAAAGAGGTATTTTAATAGGAGAAAAATCATTTGGAAAGGGAAGTGTTCAAACATTATTACCTTTACCAGATGGAGATGGAATAAAATTAACAATAGCTAAATACTATACTCCTAGTGGAGTATCTATTCATGGAAAAGGAATAGAGCCTGATATCTTAGTAGAAGAAAAAGATGATTTCCTATTCTTTAATGGGTTCGTTACAAATATAAATGAAGATGAAACAAAAGAGAATAGAAATGAGATAATAAAAGAGGTTAAAGGAGAAGAAGAAGCTAAAAAAATAATTTCAAAAGGAGATATTCAACTAGATAAAGCAGTTGAAGAGATGAATAAACTTTTGGAGAAAAAATAGGAAGAAATGAGGTAGAAAATGCTTTATATAGTAGCAACACCTATAGGAAATTTAGATGATATAACTTTAAGAGCTATAAAAACTTTTGAAGAGGTAGATTTTGTTTTTGCAGAAGATACGAGAGTAACAAAAAAGTTATTAAATCATTTAGGAATAGAAAAAATCGTTTATAGATATGATGAGCATACAAAAATGCATCAAGTCTCAAATATTGCAAATATGTTAGAAAATGGCAATAAAATTGCGCTAGTAACAGATGCAGGAACTCCTTGTATATCAGATCCTGGATTTGAAGTAGTTGATGAAGCTTTAAAAAGAGGAATAAAGGTTATACCAATTCCAGGACCGAGTGCAATGACAGCAGCAGCTTCAGTTGCTGGAATTTCAACTAGAAGATTTTGTTTTGAAGGGTTTTTACCGAAGAAAAAAGGTAGACAAACTCTTTTAAAGTCTTTAGCAACTGAGGAGAGAACTATTGTAATATTTGAGTCTCCTCATAGAATTGAAAAAACACTGAGAGATATAGAGACTTTTATTGGTATAAGAGAAGTTGTAATAGTAAGAGAGATTACAAAGATTTATGAAGAAATATTAAGAGGAACAACCACTGAATTAATAGAGAAACTTTCAAAAAATCCTGTAAAAGGAGAAATAGTTCTTTTAATAAAGGGTAATGAAAAATAGAGGTGAGAGATAATGTCAATGACAAAAATTAACTGGTATCCAGGGCATATGAAAAAAACGAAAGATTTAATTAAGGAAAATATGCCATTGATAGATATTGTTCTTGAAGTTGTAGATGCAAGAATTCCTTTATCAAGTAAAAATCCTGATATAGCTGGTTTTGCAAAAAATAAAAAAAGAGTAATTGTAATAAATAAATCAGATTTGGTTACAAAAGAAGAGATTAATTTCTGGAAAAAGTTTTTTAAAGAAAATAATTTTGCAGATGAGGTATTAGAATTATCAGCAGAAACTGGTTTTAATATGAAGACTCTTTATACAATTATAGAAAAAGTTTCTAAAGAAAAAAAAGAAAGATTATTAAAAAAAGGATTAAGAAAAGTTAATACAAGATTAATGGTAGCTGGAATACCAAATGTTGGAAAATCTAGATTAATCAATAGAATAGTAGGAAAGAATAGTGCTGGAGTAGGAAATAAGCCTGGATTTACAAGAGGAAAGCAATGGATTAGAATTAAAGAGGGATTAGAATTGTTAGATACTCCTGGAATTTTATGGCCAAAATTTGAAAATCAAGAAGTAGGTTATAATTTAGCAATAACAGGTGCGATTAGAGATGAAATACTTCCAATAGATGAAGTTGCTTGTGTATTAATAGAAAAAATGTTAAAAATGGGAAAAAAAGATGTTTTAAAGGAAAAATATAAACTTTTAGATGAAGATTTTGATCAAGTTAGTGGTGCAATAATAGAATCGATAGCTCTTAGAATGAATATGTTACAAAAGGGTGGACATTTAAATGTTCAGCAAGCAACATATACACTTTTAAGAGATTATAGAGCTTGTAAATTAGGTAAGTTTGGCTTGGATATGGATATCGCTGAAGAGATTAAAAACTTATATAAGTAGGAGAAAAAGATGAGTTGCAAATTAGATTTAGATTTAAATTTGGTTGAACAGATATTAGTTAATTTTTTAAAAGAGGAAGCTAATAAAGTTGGATTTTCTAAAGTTGTTCTTGGATTATCAGGAGGTATAGATTCTGCATTAGTAGCATATTTAGCTGCAAAAGCTTTTGGACCAGAAAATGTTTTAGGTATACTTATGCCTTATAAATCTTCAAGTAAGGAAAGTGTTGAGCATGCTAAACTAGTAGTAGAAGATTTAGGAATAAAGTCAAAGTTAATAGAGATAACTCCAATGGTTGAACCATATTTTCAAATGAATCCAGATATGGATGGATTAAGAAAAGGAAATAGAATGGCAAGAGAAAGAATGTGTATTTTATTTGATTACTCTGCTAAAGAGAAAGCTTTAGTTTTAGGAACATCAAATAAAACAGAGATGTTATTAGGATATAGTACACAATTTGGAGATGCAGCATCAGCTATTAATGCTATAGGAGATTTATATAAAACTCAAGTATGGGAATTATCAAAACATATGGGAATACCACAACCATTAATAGATAAAAAACCCAGTGCTGACTTATGGGAAGGTCAAACTGACGAGAGTGAATTAGGTTTTTCTTACAAGCTAGCAGATGAAATTTTATTTTCTCTAATAGATGAAAGAGAAAAAAAAGATGAGATTATAAAAAAAGGTTATCCAGAAGATATTGTAAACAAAGTTATTTGGAAAATTAAGATGTCTCAATATAAAAGAAAACTTCCTTTAATAGCAAAGATATCTACAAGGACTATAGGAAGAGAGTTTAGATATCCTAGAGATTGGGGAGTATAAATAAAGGAGGATTAGATTTGAGAGGGGAAGAGCAATTAAGAGAAGAGTTACAGGAATTTCAGAAAGAAAAAGAAAGAATTAGAAATATTGTAGGTCAAATAGGTGGATCAAATAGCAAACAAAATAAAATTATAAATACACTTTTAATAATAATAATAGCTGCACTATTAATCTTAGGTGGTGTTTTCAATAGAATAACTCCAACATTAGCAGTTCAAGTAGCTATTTTATTTGGTGTAATAAAATTAATATGGATGTTTTATGAATCACAAAGGGCTAGTCATTTTCAATTTTGGATTTTAAACTCTTTAGAGTTCAGGATAAACGAGATTTATAAAAAAGTTAAAAAGATGGAAAAAGAGTTAGAGAATTTAAAAAAACTAGAGGAGTTTAAAGAAGATGATAAATAATTTTAAAACTGCTGAAGAATTAATGAAAGCAAGATATAGTGCCTTTGAAAATGGAAATATAGAGTTTATAGTAGAAACTCATCACCCAGAAACAAAGGGAGATATGGATATTGAAGAAACAAGAAAGTGGGCATTAAATTCAGAATGGTTAGGACTGGAGATAGTATCAACTGAAGCTGGAACTGAAAATGATTTAGAAGGAATCGTTGAATTTAAAGCTTTTTATAAAGAGAACGGGCAAGAGGTAGTTCACCATGAGAAAAGTAAGTTTGTAAAACTTAATAATGAATGGTTATATTATGGATGGTTGCCACTTCAAGGAACTATCGTAAAAGAGGAAAAGATTGGAAGAAATGATCCATGTACTTGCGGATCGGGAAAAAAATATAAAAAATGTTGTGGAAAATAAAAAAATTTATTTAGGGAGAGTAGAGAATGAAAATTGCTATTATTGGTTATCCAGACTCAGTAAAAAAATTTTAAAAACTCTAGAACCACAATATTCTCACATAAGATTTTTACCTTATGAAATAAAACAGTTGAGGGATTCTGTAGAAAATTTAAAAGATTTAAAGGGGAGAGTAGATGGAGTATTTTCTACAGGAATAGGTGTTCATTCAGAAATAGTGAGCAAATTGGGGTTAAATGTACCAATGGTTTATTCAAATAGAGAAGCAGGAAGTATTTTAAAAGCTCTATGGGAAGTAAGAGAAAACTATCCAAGCATAAATAACTTAAAAGTAGGTTTTGATATAGTTGAAAAAGACGTTTTATTAGATACTCTTGATGAATTTGGAATAACGTTAGATAGAGTTGATGTTCAAGAATATGAAGAGGATAAAACTGAATTAGATTTTTTAGATGAACATATTAAAAATCTATCTAAAGGTGAAGTTCACTGTATATTGACAGCTTTTGGATATGTTTATGATTATTTTAAAAGTAAGAAAAAGCCTGTGTATAGATTACAGTCAACAAAAAATGAGATTAGTAATCAGATGAAAGCACTTTTGAAAGATATAAAAATTAATGAAAATTTTAAAAATAGAATTGGAATAAAAATTGTAAAGATTATTAAAAAACATAAGAAAGATGAACTTGAAAGTGATAGAGCTGCGTTTAAAGCAAATTTAAATGATATATTTTTAAAGTATTCTAAAAATATACATGGTAATTATCAAGAGTTTTCAGAAGATGAATACATATTTTTTACAACTCAGAAAATATTAGAAACTAAAGAGAATGAAATGAATTTTTTAAAAATAGTAAATGAAATATATTCTTTAGGAGCTAAGGTAGCGGTTGGAATTGGATATGCAGAAAATATTCAAGGAGCTACAATAAATGCTAAAAAAGCTTTGAATATAAGTTTAGTAAATGATAAGGGTGAAATTTTTCTATTTTCAGATAATAAAATAAGAGGTCCTCTTTATAAAAAAACTAGATTTGATTATTCAACTAAAATAAGTGAAAATTTTGAAAAAGAAGCTAAAAAAATAGGGATAACACCAAAGTATTTATCTAAAATAAGAGCACTACATGAAACTTTCGGGAAAAGAGAGTTTACAAGTAAAGAGCTTTCAGAAATTTTAGAGATAACTGAAAGAAGTGTAAATAGAATAATTAAACCAATTATAGCAAGTGGCTATGCAGAGATAATAGAGTATGAAGTTTGTACAAGTGCAGGTCGACCAAGAAGAGTTGTAAGGTTTAATTTTTAATAAAAAGAGATGAATAAATTTCATCTCTTTTTATATTTTTTGTATAATCTTACTTAACAGTTCTTAAACAGAACAATACAATTTGAAAAGAAATAAAAAATTCGAAAAAAACCTTGACATAATAGTAAAAAAATAGTATTATTTCTAATGTAAATTAAAGTCCTATTTGAGACAAGTGGGCGTATGTAAAAAATTATATTAAGGAAGAGTGAGCACTATGAACAAAAACACAATTAATGTATTTTTAGTTGTAACAATTATTTCGCTAGCTTGTGAAAAAGTTGGAAAAATTCAATTGGGAAAAGTAGCATTATTCCCGATGTTATTTGCTGTAGTTATTGGAATGATATTAACACCAGATTTATTAGGAAAAAAAATTCAAAAATTAAGAGAGATTATTGGGGAAAAAGAGATGAAAATAGCCAGTGACATGGTTATGTTAATTCTTTTAATGCTTGGAATAAAATTAGGAACATTTGTAGGACCTAATCTAGATAAAATTATTCAAGCTGGTCCAGCATTTTTAGCACAGGAATTTGGGCATGTGCTAGCACCAGTAGTGGCCGTTCCTTTAGCACTAAAGTTAGGGTTAACAAGAGAGGCTATAGGAGCTGGATCAAGTATAAGTAGAGAAGCTTCTTTAGGAGTAATTGGAGAAAAATATGGTATTTCATCTTTAGAAGGAAGTGGAGTACTTGGAGTTTATTTAGCTGGAACAATTGTGGGAACAATCTATTTTGGAGTATTAGGATCATTAGCTATATATACAGGGATTCACCCATTAGCATTAGGAATGGCATGTGGAGTTGGAAGTGGAAGTATGATGACAGCAGCAGCTTCATCTTTAGCAGAAGTTGTAGGACCACAATATGCAGATCAAGTTTTTGCGTATGCATCAACAAGTAATATGTTATCAGGATTGACAGGAGTAAATATTCTTGTATTTATATCACTACCATTTACAGAGTGGTATTATAAGAAATTATCTCCAAAGTTTTCAAAAAAGGAAGTGAAGCAAAATGCGTAGTTTAGATATGAAAAAATATGTATTATATTTTATATTAATGTCAATGACAGGAGTTATGGTTTTAGCAGGACAAGCTATTGGATTACAAAAACAATTTATAGGAGCTATTCCAGGAATGTTTTTAATAATTGTTTTAGCATTAGGATGTTTTGCTGTTAAGGATGCTTTTCCAAAATTTCCATTACCTGCATATGCATTATCAACTATAGTTGGAATGATAGTAAGTATACCAGCATTATCAATATCTAAATTCTTTGCACCAGAGATAGGAACAGTTGAATTTATGCCATTATGTACACCGTTACTTGCTTTTGCAGGAATATCTGTAGGGGATAAAATTGAACAACTGAAGGCAATGTCTTGGAAAATAGTAATAATAGCATTAGTTGTATTTACAACAATTTTCTTTGCATGTGCTTTAATAGCTCAAGGAGTATTGAGATTACAAGGAGCAATTTAATTAATACTTAAATAGATTCAAGGAGAGAACTATGAATATAAATGAAATTAAAGAGAGAGTAATAAAAGCTATTGATGAAAATAGAGAGTTAATATTAAAAGCAGGACAAGCAATGTATGATAATCCTGAATTTGGATATAAAGAGTTTAAAGGAACTGAAATTGTTTCGAACTATTTTAAAAATGAATTAGGACTAGATGTAGAAGAAGGAATTGCATATACAGGTTGTAGAGCAAGAGCAAATGAGAATGCTGAAGGACCTAAAGTTGCAATATTAGGTGAGCTAGATGCAATCTCTTGTAGTGATCATTTAGATTCTAATGAACTAGGAGCAGTTCATGCATGTGGACACCATATACAAATTGCAGGTATGTTAGGAGCAGCTACAGGATTAGTAAAATCAGGAATATTAAGTGAGCTTGGAGGGAAAGTAGATTTTATGGCTACTCCAGCAGAAGAGTTTGTTGAATTAGGATATAGAACTCAATTAAGAGCTGATGGAAAAATAAAATATTTTGGTGGAAAACAAGAGATGATATACAATGGAACGTTTGATGATGTTGATATGGCAGTTATGTTCCATGCTTTAGATTTAGGTGATAAAAAAGTTTTAACAGGGCCTGTAAGTAATGGATTTATAGGAAAAACTGTTAAGTTTATAGGAAAAGAAGCTCATGCTGGTTCAGCACCACACGAAGGGATAAATGCTTTAAATGCAGCAATGTTAGGAATAAATAATGTGCATGCTCAAAGAGAAACATTTAAAGATAGTGATAGAGTAAGATTCCATCCGATTATAACAAAAGGTGGAGATATTGTAAATTCAGTTCCAGCTGATGTAAGAATGGAAGCTTATGTAAGAGCTAGAACAATTGAAGGTATGATTGATGCTAATAAAAAAGTAAATAGAGGTTTAACGGCAGGTGCTTATGCAGTTGGTGCTGAAATAGAAATAACTGAGATTCCAGGATATTTACCAATTTTAAAACATGATTCTATGGAAGATGTTTTAGAAGGAAACTTAGAGTATTTAGGGTTAAAAGATGATATGATTAAAGGTGGAGATTTTACAGGGTCTTTTGATTTTGGAGATGTATCTCATATAATGCCTACTCTTCATCCAATGTTTGGTGGAATAAATGGAGCTCTTCATACAAGAGATTTCAAAACTGTAGATGATGAAATTGCAATATTAATGCCAGCAAAAGCTTTGGCATTAACAGTTGTTGACTTATTATTTGCTCAAGGAAAAAAAGCAAAAGAAATTTTAGATAACTTTAAACCAGTTATGACTAAGGAAGAGTATTTAACTTTTATGGAGTCAAATGATAAAGTTATAAAAGCTTAATAATAACTTATTTTTAATAATTTTCTCATAGAAAGAGGCTATTTAATAGCCTCTTTTTCTATTTATATAAATAATTTCATAACGCTGTTGTGTAAAAAATCAGTGATTTCATAACAGTGATATATAATAAAAATCTTGAATTTATATGTATAGTGAGATATAATATAAAACATGTTTAAAAAATAACATAACATATAGGAGAAAAAATGGGAAGAAAACCTAATTTTACTAGAGAAGAAATTTTGAATAGTGCATTTGAAATTTTAAACAATGAGAGCTTAAAAGATGTAACAGCGAGAAATATAGCAAAAAAGCTGGGCGTATCTACAATAGCTATATATTCAGCATTTAAATCAATGGATGAACTAAAAAATGAATTAGCTAAAAAAGCTAAAACAAAACTTTTTGAATATACAAAACGTGACTATACTGATTTATCAATTTTAAATATAGGGATAGGAATATGCCTTTTTGCAAAAGAGGAAAAAGCATTATTTAGAACAATTTTTTTAAGAGAAGGTTTACCTAGAGAATTTATGGATCAGATTATGGATGATTTTAGAAATTTAATATATAGTGGATTTAATAATAATAGAGAGTATAATCAATTTCCAGAAGATATAATAGAATGGGTTATAAAAAAAGGATGGTATTTTTCTCATGGATATGCAACTTTAATATGTACAGGGTTCTATATTGATATAGAATTTGAAACTTTTAAAAATGAAGTTATTGAAATGGGAAATGTATTGATAGAAAAAGCTTTAGAAATGACAAAGGAGAGGGATAATGAAGTTTAAGCAACAATTAATGTTATTAGGGATAGTTTTATCGGCTAATGCTATGGGGGGAAGCATAGACTATCTTTCACAACAGGATGCAGAGTATTTAGCACATCCAGCTATGGTTGGAAAAGTTGGAGTATCGGGAGCATACTATAATCCAGCTGGAACAGTATGGTTAGAAGATGGAACTTATATACAAGTAAATAATCAAACACATTTGAAAGAATATAGTATGGAACATGGAGATTATAAATTTAAAAGTGATAAACCATCACCAGTAGTTCCAAGTTTACAAATTGTGAAGAAAAAAGGAGATACAGCATTTTTCTTTCACGCTGGAGCGATAGCAGGTGGAGGAAGTGTGGCATATAGTGGAGGAATAGCAACATTCCCAGAGATAGCGAACAAGTTTCCTGCTGGAGAATTCACAGGTGGTTCGACAATACATGGTAAATCATACTATGTTGCTTTTCAAGGTGGAATAGCTAGAAAATTCAATGAAGCTTGGAGTGGAGCAGTTGGACTTAGATTGATTGATGCTGAAAGAAAATTTAAAGGTGAAGGGAACTTTACAACAAAAGCATCGCCTATAACAGGAAATGTAAAATTTGATATAGATTCAGAAAGAACAGCTTTTGGAGTAGCTGGAATATTTGGATTAAATTATCATCCAAATGATAGATTTAATTTAGGAATGAGATACGAAACTGAAACTAAGCTAGATTTTGATAATAAAGAGCATAAATTAAAAAATGGATTTAATGCATCTACAGGAACTCCAATTATAGGAAATATATTTTATGATATAATATCTAAAGATCCTGCAATTAAACAATGGATGGCAGAGGGAAGCGGAAAAAGAAATTTACCAGCAATGGCAGCGATTGGAGCTTCTTACAGAGCAACAGATAAATTGACACTATTAGCTTCTGGAAACTATTATTTCATAAAAGAAGCAAGCGATGACTTAGGAAACTTTGATCATTATGATAATGGATATGAGGTAGCAGTTGGTTTAGATTATCAATTAAATGAAAAGTGGACTTTAATGACAGGTTACCAGTATACAGATACAGGAGCTAATGAAAAAACATATACAGATACTGATTATGTTTTAGATGCAAATATGTATTCAGCAGGAGTTAAATACAAATATAGCTCTCAACTTGAATTAATGGCAACATACTCATATGTAGATTATATAAATGATAAAAATATTAAAAATATAAGATATAGTAAGCATGTAGACGCCTTTGGATTAGGATTGATTTATAAATTTTAATAGAACAAAAAAAGCAGATAATTTATCTGCTTTTTTTATTAATATCTTTCTTTTACTTCTCTCTCAATACTTCTTTGTTGATCTTTTTTTGCTAAAGAGTCACGTTTATCATAATTTTTCTTACCTCTAGCTAAAGCAATTTCTACTTTGACAAATCCTTTAGATAAATGTATATTTAGTGGGACTATTGTATATCCTTTTTGCATAACTTTTTCGTGTAATTTTTTAATCTCTCCTTTATGTAAAAGCAATTTTCTAACTCTTCTTTCATCGGGATTATAAACACTACCAAAAGACCATGGAACAACAGTCATACCCATGATAAAAATTTCATTGTTTATTATTCTAATAAAAGACTCTTTAATGCTAGTTTTCCCAGCTTTTATAGATTTAACCTCACTACCAACTAGTTCAATTCCAGCCTCAAATCTGTCTTCAATAAAGTAGTCAAAAAAAGCTTTTTTGTTATTAGCTAATATCATTAAAATCTCCCCTCTTTTCTTCTCCCTGTATATTCATTACAAAATTCAGTTGGGACAACTTCTATTTCAAGCATTTGTAAATCAGATCTAACTATTAAAATATCCATTTTATCTCCCAAATGAAACTCTCTATTTGTATCTAAATCTTTCATAACATAATTATTTTCATCAAATTCATAGAAGTTTTTAGCTGTAGTTACATCCCAGAAACATTCTACATGTTCCTCTGTTTCAAAGAATATTTTTTTGTTGTTAAATCCAACTATAGTAGCTTTAAATTCATCTCCAATTTTATCAAGCATATATTCAACTATTTTAATTTTAACACTTTCATCTTCTACCTTCATAGCTTTTCTTTCTGTTTGGGAGATATGTTGCGTAACCTCTGGTAAATAGTTTATAAGAGTTCCAAATTGCTTTTTAGTTGGATAACCATGTATAGCAATATTTAAAATTCTATGTATTAGTAAATCAGCGTATCTTCTAATAGGAGATGTAAAATGTGTATAATAATTAGATGATAGGCCAAAATGTCCTAAGTTTTCAACACCATATCTAGCTTGTTTAAGAGACATTAAAATCATTTTGTGTACAATCATATTGATACCTCTAGCTTCAGAATCTTCAATAATTGATTGGAATTTTTTAGGATGAATATCTTCAAAAGAGTGAAGTCTATATCCAAATCTAGAAAGAGTTTCACTTAAAGTTTTTACTCTTTCTGGGTCAGGAGTTTCATGAACTCTGTAAACAGAAGGTATTTCTAACCAGAAAAGTTTTTCTGCAACAGCTTCATTAGCCATAATCATAAAGTCTTCGATAATTCTTTCTGATTCTCCTCTTTCAATATTTTTTAAGTATTTAACTTTTTTATTTTCATCTAAAATAACTTTAACTTCAGGAAGATCAAAATCAATAGAACCTCTGTTATATTTGATAGCTCTTATAATCTTAGAAAGTTCTAGCATAGTAAATAGCATATCTACGATATCACTATATTTTTCAGTAGTTTCAGGATCCTTAGCAATAATTTTATTAACATTTCCATAAGTCATTCTGTGAGCAGTTTTAATAACTGATTTATATGTTTGAACATCAATAGCTCTTCCATGAGAATCAATAAGAAGTTCAACAGAGAATGTAAGTTTGTCTTCGTGTGGATTTAAAGAGCATATTCCATTTGAAATTTCTTTAGGGAACATAGGTAAAACTCTATCAACTAAATAAACAGAGTTTCCTCTTTTTTCAGCTTCTTTATCTAATTTAGATCCAGTTGGAATATAGTGGGAAACATCGGCAATAGCTACGATAAGTTTATAGTATCCGTTATCTAATTTTTCCACATAAACAGCATCATCTAAGTCTTTGGCATCGTCACCATCAATTGTTATTATTGGAAGGTGTCTTAAATCTTTTCTTTTCTTTATTTCATCCTCAGATATTACAGTTGGGATTTGACGAGCTTCTGCAATGACATCATCTGGAAATTCTTCTGATAAACCTTCTCTAAGAATTAAAGCCTTAATCATATTATCCGTATCGAAAGGATTACCAATTGATTCAAGAATTTTTCCTTCAGGTTTTTTTTCATCGCTTCCCCAAAAAGTTACGTCAACAACAACTAATTCTCCATCTTTAGCTTTATTGAAAAAGTTTTTAGGAATATATATATCTCTACCAAAAGATTGTGTTGGTCTTACAAAGCCAAAATTTTCTTTCTTTTCAAAAATTCCTATAATTGTATTTTTCTCTCTTACAAGAACTTCAACAATTTCTCCCTCTTGCTTTCCTTTTCCTTCAGGTGTTGTGACATTTATTAAAACAGTGTCTCCATCTAAAGCTGTTCCAAATTTACTTCTAGGAATAAAGTATCCCTCAGTATCAGTATCGACAAAACCAAACTTCCCTTTAATATTTGAAAATTTTCCTTTAATAAAACCTAAATTTTCAGGGATATTGTATTTGTTTCTTTTATTTTTCATAATCTCTCCAGAATTAATCCAAATTTCAAGAATTTCTCTATTTTCTTTTTTAAATTTTGGAGACCACCCCATAGCTTTAGTTATTTCATCAAGAGTTAAAGCTTTACTATTTTTTAATATATTTTTTAATTTATCAAGTTGTTTATCTAATTTTGTATTTGTTTTCATAAATTCCTCCTATTAGCTTATTTTTAAAAGCCAATTTCGCATCTCTATAGAGTTTACATGAATGACGTAATCTCCTTTTATAAGATACTCTATTTTTTTATTAACTTCTAGTAGAATGGCTTTGTTTAAATCTACTAGAGCTAAATCTCTAATTTTTTCTACATGAGGATAGTCTCTTTTAGGTTCAATAGCATCAGCTATATAAACAATTTTCTCAATTAAACTCATGTTTTTTCGACCAGTTGTATGAAATTTTATAGCATTTAAAATTTCATCATCATAAATTTTAAATTTTTCTTTTGCGATATAAGAAGCCACATAACTATGCAAGATTTCAACATTAGTTAAGTAATCTTTTGTTTCATCTTTAAAATGTTCTTTAGATATTTTAAGGAGTTCTTCTCTTGTAAATTCTTTAGCATAATCATGTAAAAGAGAAGCTAATGCTATTTTGTTTAAATCAGCATTATAAATTTTTCCTAAAGATAGAGCTATTTCTAAAACTCTTATAGAGTGTTCATATCTTTTTTTAGAAAGAACATTGCTTAATTCCTTTTTAAAAAAATCTATATTCATAATATTCCTCCAAATTTTTAAAAAGGAGTTTCTGAAAATAGAAACTCCCCAAAATTTTATATATTACTGTTTATTTTATAGCTTTTACTTATATTAATGAAATTGACTTTTTCAGCAGTCGAACCGTTAATAAGTAAAACTACATTATCTGCTCCACCAGGAGTTAGTAAACTATTTACAAAAGAATAAATTAAAAGTAATTCTTCCTGTGGAGTTTTTGCAGAAGATAAAATTTTAGAATCTAAATCTAAGTAAAGAGTTCTATTTTTTATATATACTTCATATTTAAAATTTTCTTTTTTTAAGATATTTTTATCTTCTAATTTTTTTAAAAGTTGAGATAGAATATCTTTTAAAATATCCTCTTTATTAGATAGATTAGAATTTAAAATAATATCTTCTTTTGATAATTTTCCTTGTTTTAAGTTAGGAAAAAAAATAGGGGTAGTAATTTCTGTCTTTTGAATACTCTCTAAGGTAGGAGTAGATATATTTGTTACTGTTTCACTTTTTTTGTTTACTTTATTTGAATATACTCCAGTGGAAATAGTAAGAGCTATTAAAATGACTAAAAAAATTTTTAATTTATGTGACATAAAACCTCCTAATAGAAAAATGATCTAATTTTATTTGCTAGTTCATCTGCCATAACATTTTGGTTTGTATCTCTAGAAAGTTTAGTTACGTCAGATTTATTTGTTATAAATCCAAGTTCAACAAGGATACCAGGGCCATTAAATCCTCTTAGAACAGCAAAGTTAGCTCCATAAATTCCTCTATCCCTCATGCCTAATCTTTTAGAGAGAGATGAATTCAATGGTCTAGCAATAGTTATAGACTTTTCCATATTTTTGTTATATGCAAGTTCTCCCATAATTTGAGCTATACTAGTTGTTTTTTCTCCATATTTTTCACCAAAGCTATTTTCATAAGATGCAATTTTCTCAGCATAAGGAGATGATTTTTTTGAAAAATAGAATATTTCCATTCCTTGAGCTGATGAATTTTTAGATGCATTTAAATGTAAACTTACAAAAATATCTGCCTTTCCTCGATTAGCAATTCGACTTCTTTCAGAAAGACTAATAAAAGTATCATTACTTCTAGTCATGATAATATTAAAATCTTTAGAAAGTTTAGTTTGTAATTTTTTTGCTACAGCTAAAGCTATATCTTTCTCTTTATATTTATTAAATCCAATTGCTCCTGGATCTTTTCCACCATGTCCAGCATCAATAGCTACGGTAAACTCTTTCTTAGAGGAGTTAGTAGCTTTTAGATCGATAACAATTCTATGTGGATTAGATAAAGAGTAAACTTTATGTCCTGATCCTTTTTTTAATTTTATAAAAAATCCAACATTTGAACCATAGTCAATCATATCTATTTTTTCAATATTTTTACCAGAAAGACTTGAACTATTTAGTTTTGTTCCCATTTTAACTTTTTCAATTTCAAGAAAAATTAATCGATTATATTCATCATAACTAGAATTATATTTAGGTTTAACAGTACTAGAAATATCAAAGACTAATTGTGGAGGATTATTATTAAGTCTAACTCTTTTTATTGTGCTATTAGCAAATATAGTTAAAGAAAACAAACAAAAAATAAAAAATATAAGGTATTTTTTCATAAATTTCTCCATTGATTTAGAATAATAAAATAGGATGGAAAAGTATACCAATTCCATCCTTTTGTAAATATTTTTATTTTAAAACTCTTGAAATAGAATTCTTAAGCACTTGGATGTTAACACCTTTATCAACTCTAATAGTTAAGAACTCAGGGCCGATACTAGATATAGTACCTTTGATACCACCGTTAGTAACAACTTCAGCTCCCTCTTTTAACGAGTCTAACATTTCTTGATGTTTCTTTTGCTTCTTTTTGTTTGGTAAAATAAGTAGAAAATAGAATACAGCCGCCCAAATAGCAAAAGTAAGTATCATTCCACCATATTTAGCAAATAATTCGTTCATCTTATAGCCCCCTTAGATAATATAATTTTTCTAAGACAAGTATACCACAAGGTGGTATACTTTTCAATAATTTTTAAGCGAAGAAATCTTTTAGTTTATCAAAGAAGTTTTTATTATCTTTATGGTTCTTATCTTTTAGACTTTCGTCAAATTTCTTTAAAAGTTCTTGTTGATCAGCATTTAAATTAACAGGAACTTCAATTTTAATTCTAACAATTTGATCACCAGTATAAGGACTTCTAGGGTTTTTAATACCTTCTCCTTTTAATCTGAACATTTTATCGTTTTGAGTTCCAGCAGGAATCTTGATTGTTTTCTTACCATTTAGTGTAGGAATTTCAATGTCTCCTCCAAGAGCTGCCTGAGCAAAAGTAATTGGTACATTACAAATTATATCCTCACCATTTCTTTCGAAGAAAGGATGGTGTTTAACAGTAATATAAACATATAAGTCACCATTAGGTCCACCCTCTGTACTAGCATTACCCATTCCAGAAAGTCTAAGTTTTTGCCCATCATCAATCCCGGCAGGAATTTTAATTGTTTTTTCAACAGTTTCTGTATCAATTCCAGTACCATGACATTTTTTACATTTTTTTTCAGGAACTTCACCTTTACCATGACAAGCATCACATTCTTGTGTTGTTTGGAAATTTCCAAAAACAGTTCTTTGAGTAACATTTATAGTTCCAGTACCATTACATTTAGAACATTTACTCATTTTAGAACCCTCTTGAGCTCCGGTACCATGACAAGTTCCACAACTTCCAGTTCTTTTATATTTTAATGTTTTTTCTACACCTTTTGCTGCTTCTTCTAAAGTTAGTTCAAGATTATATCTTAAATCTTCACCAGGTTCTGGACCTCTTTGACGAGAACCACCGAAACCACCAAAGCCACCGAAACCACCGCTTCCACCAAAAAATGATCCGAAAATATCTCCTAAATCTTCAAACCCACCGCCGAAACCACCGAAACCACCGGCACCAGCACCGCCACCATTTTCAAAAGCAGCGTGACCAAATCTATCATATTGAGCTCTTTTATTTTCATCTGAAAGAACTTGGTATGCTTCGTTAACCTCTTTAAATTTATCCTCAGCCTCTTTTTTTTCAGTATCACTAGCACCACTAAATTTATCTGGGTGATACTTCATAGCAGCTTTTCTATATGCTTTTTTTATTTCAGTATCAGATGCCCCCTTAGCAACCCCTAAAACTTCATAAAAGTCTCTTTTAGCCATTTACAAAAATCCTCCATTTCTTAAAATAAGGGATAGAGTCATCTCTATCCCTTAAGTAAAGTATATATTAATTACTAATATTAGTCAACTATCTCAGCGTCAGCAACGTCATCAGTTCCGTTGTTTTCTGGAGCAGCTCCACCTTGTTGTTTAGCTTGAGCATCTTTGTAGATTTCTTCAGCTAATTTGTGAGCAGCTTGAGATAATTTTTCAATTGCAGCATCTATAGCCTCTTTATCTTCTCCGTCTTTAACTGATTTAAGTTCTTCGATAGCAGCTTCAATAGCTTTTTTCTCATCTTCAGTAACTTTTTCAGCATAATCTTTTACAGATTTCTCAGTAGAAGCAATTAACATATCAGCTTTATTTCTTGTTTCAACTAACTCTTTGAATTTTTTATCTTCAGCTTCATTAGCTTCAGCGTCTTTTTTCATTCTTTCAATTTCATCAGCAGAAAGGTTAGTTGAACCAGAGATAGTTACAGTACTTTCTTTTCCAGTTCCTAAATCTTTTGCAGAAACGTGAACGATTCCGTTAGCATCAATATCAAATGTAACTTCGATTTGAGGTACTCCTCTAGGAGCAGCAGGAATTCCTTCTAAGTTGAATTCTCCTAATTTATGGTTATCAGCAGCTTTTGCTCTTTCACCTTGTAGTACATTAATTGTAACAGCTGGTTGGTTATCAACAGCAGTTGAGAATACTTGTGATTTTTTAACAGGAATTGTTGTATTTCTTTCGATAATTTTTGTAAATACTCCACCTAAAGTTTCAATTCCTAAAGATAATGGAGTAACGTCAAGAAGTAATACATCTTTAACATCTCCCATTAATACTCCACCTTGAATAGCAGCTCCTTCAGCAACAACCTCGTCTGGATTTATACCTTTGTTAGGTTTTTTACCGAAGTAAGATTCAACCCACTCTTGAACAGCAGGAATTCTTGTAGAACCTCCAACTAATAAGATTTCATCTATATCTGAAGGATTTAATCCTGCAGCTTTTAATGCATCTTTTGTAGGTACTTGAGTAGCCTCAACTAAATCTCTAGTTAAATCATTGAACTTAGCTCTAGTTAATTTAATATCTAAGTGCTTTGGTCCAGTTGCATCCATTGTTATAAATGGTAGAGAAATATGAGCTTCCATTAATGTAGACAACTCTTTTTTAGCTTTTTCTGCAGCATCTTTAAGTCTTTGGTATGCCATTTTATCGTTAGCTAAATCTATTCCACTTTCTTTTTTAAACTCTTCAACTAAATATTTGATAACAGCATCGTCAAAGTTATCTCCACCTAAATGGTTGTTTCCTGAAGTTGATATAACTTCAATAACTCCGTCAGCAATCTCAAGGATAGAAACGTCAAATGTTCCTCCTCCAAGGTCAAATACTAAAACTTTCTCTTCTTTTCCAGCTTTTTCAAGTCCGTAAGCTAGTGCAGCAGCAGTAGGCTCGTTTATAATTCTTTTAACGTCTAATCCAGCTATAACACCAGCATCTTTTGTAGCTTGTCTTTGAGCATCTGTAAAGTAAGCTGGAACAGTAATAACCGCTTCAGTAACTTTCTCTCCTAAATAAGCTTCAGCATCAGATTTTAATTTTTTTAATATCATAGCTGAAATCTCTTGTGGTGTATATTGCTTTCCGTGAATATCAACTTTATAGTCGCTTCCCATATGTGTTTTGATTGAAAGAATAGTTGATGTAGGATTTGTGATAGCTTGTCTTTTAGCAATCTCTCCAACAATAATTTCACCATTATCTTTGATACTTACAACAGATGGAGTTGTTCTTGCTCCTTCAGCGTTAGGGATTACAGTAGTTGATCCCCCTTCCATTATTGCAACACATGAGTTAGTAGTTCCTAAGTCAATTCCTATAATTTTTGCCATTTAAAAAACCTCCTAATATATCTGAATTTTTTAATTTTATTTTTTACAAACTTTAACCATTGAGGGTCTAATAACTTTCCCCTTCATTTTATAACCTTTTTGAAACTCTGCTATAATTTCATCATTAGCATAATCTGCTGAGTCTTCAACGGAAACAGCCATATGTAAATGAGGATCAAATGTAGCTTTTTCAGTTTCTATAGCTTCAACACCTTCACTAGCAACAGTACTTTTCATTTGAGAAAGTGTCAATTCAACACCTTTTACAAGGGAATCAAAATCTTTTGTTTCAGAAGAAGCAGCGATAGCTCTTTCAAGATTATCGATTATATCTAAAACTTTTACTACTACTTTTTCAGAAGCAAAAGCTTTTAAGTCATCAAATTCTTTCTCTTTTCTTTTGGTAAAGTTTTGGAAATCAGCTTGTTTTCTTAAGTAAGAGTTTTTCCAATCTTCAACTTCACCTTTTAATTTTTTAATTTCATCTTCTTGAGACACAGTCTCTATATTTTCATTTTTATTTTCTGTATCATTAATTATTTCTTCAACTATTTCTTCTTTTATTTCTTTATCTGCCATCACTATCTCCTTCATTACTTATTTCTTTTATAACTTTGTTAACTTCTTTTGTAACATGTTGTATAAGACCCATAGTTTTTGAATAAGACATTCTTTTAGGTCCCATAACACCAATGATACCTGGAGAGTTATCCATATTATAAACAGAATATACAAAGCTATAATCTTCTAATCCTTTTACAGCGAGTTCTTCACCAAAAATAACATTAACTTCACCCTCTTTAAAAGGTCTAGACTTAATTGCCTCTTCGAAAAGTTCTTTTATTTTTTCTCTTTTAGAAAAAATATCTAAAACATCACTAATTTCATTAACTTGTTTATCTTTGAATATTTCAGAGGAGTTTTCTAAAAAAAGTTTTCCCTCTACTTCACTATAAACAAAATCAATAATTTTTTCAATTTCGTGAGATTCAACAGAACTATTTCTTATTTCATTATTAATTCGTTGTGATAACTTTAAGAGCTCACTTTGACTACACACCTCTTCAAAGAAAATCTTTTTAGTTCGAACACTTTTGTTTTCCATAACTATAACAGCCATAGCCATATAATCATCAATATGAACTAGTTCAACTTTTTTTATTTTTTCTTTTTTATGTGTAGGTTCAATAACAATTCCAACATAGTTAGTTAATTTAGATAAAAGCATTGAAGTTTTTTTCAAAACAGAATCCAATTCTCTCATTTTAATATCATAAACAGAATTTATTCGAGCTTGTTCTTCTCTTGAAAGTTTTTCAATCTTTAGAAGTTCTTCTAAGTAAAATTTATAGCCTTTATCCGTGGGTATTCTTCCTGAAGAAGTATGAGTTTTTGAGATAAATCCCATATCCTCTAAATCAGACATCACATTTCTTATTGTTGCAGAGGATAGATCTATATTATATTTTTTAACAAGAGTTCTAGAACCAATTGTTTCTCCTGAAAGAAGATAAAAATCAATAATGGCACTAAGAACGAGCTTTTCTCTATCGCTGACAACCATAAAATCACCCTTTTTTAACTTTTTATTAGCACTCATGTTGATGGAGTGCTAATCTTGCAATTAATATAATACAAAAAAAAAAAAATGTCAATACTTTTTTTGAAAAAATTTAAAATTTTTTTAAAAGTAATTATAATTAAATAATAGTTTAAAAATGAATAGAAATACGGTATAATTTTTATATCAATTAATGGTCAAGGGGTGAGTAAAATGGGAGTTATTGTAGGTAAAAGTATTTTCCCAGGAATAGTTATAGGTCAACCCTATATAGAAAGAAAAAAAAAGATAGATATTGAAAATTATAAAATTTCTTCTGAAAAGGTTGAAGAGGAAATAGAACGATTTTTAGAAAGTGTACAAAAAGCTAAAAATGATATAAAACAAATTAAAGGCAATTTAGAGGGTAAAATAAATAAGGAAGACTTGCAGATTTTAACAGTACATATAATGATGTTAGATGATCCTCAATTTATAAGCGATATAAAAAAAGGAATAAAAAAAGAAGAAAATAATGCAGAAGCAGTTGTAAAGAAAGTTTCTAATAAGTATATAGAAATGTTTGAAAAAATAGCAGATCCAATTTACAAGCAAAGAGCATTAGATATAAAAGATATAAGTGAAAGAATAATAATGAATCTAACGCATGAAGATGATATAGATTCAAATTTAAATGGTAAGATTTTGGTAATCAGAGAATTATTGCCATCAGAGCTTTTAAAAATTTATTATAGTGGAATAAATTTAAGTGGAATAATAATGGAGTATATGGGAGAGACATCTCATACTGCAATATTAACAAAAGCATTAGAGATACCTACGCTAATGGGTGGAAATGATATTTTTTCTGTAGACTGGGGAGATAAAATAATTTTAGATACAACATCTATGGAAGGTAAAGTTGTAACTAATCCAGATATAAAAACATTAAATAGATACGATGAAGAAAAAAATAGATATAGAAATAAAATGAAAGAGATAGAGGAATCTATTGATAAAGAAACAGTTACTTTAGATGGAGAAAGAGTTTATTTGCATTTGAATATAGGTGGCAGGTTAGATATAACTCAAGTTAGTCGAAAAAGACCTGATGGTATTGGATTATTGAGGACAGAACTTATATATATGGATGCAGTAGAATTTCCAAATGAAGAGAAGCAAAAAAAAATATATGAAAATATAGCAAGAGAGTTTGAAGAGAGTCAACCAAACAAACCTATAGTTATAAGAACTTTAGATATAGGAGCAGATAAAAAACTATCTTATTATAAAATGGTTGATGAAGAAAATCCATCATTAGGATGTAGAGGGATGAGATTAACTTTAGCAGATAAGAATCTTTTTAAAAATCAAATTAAAGGAATTTTAAGAGCTGCAACTCATCATAATATAAAGATGATGTATCCAATGATAACAAATTTAAAAGAAATAATTGAAGCTAAAGATTTAGTAGAAGAGTGCAAAAAAGAACTTTTAATTGAAGGTAAAGAATTTAAAGAAAACATAGAGATTGGAATGATGGTAGAAGTACCATCAAATGTTATGTTAGCAGATATTTTTGCTGATTATGTAGACTTTTTTTCTATTGGAACAAATGATTTAACACAATATATACTTGCAACAGATCGTTATAGTCCAATAGCTGAAAAACTTTATGATTGTTATGACCCTGCAGTAATAAGAGCAATAAATATGGTTTCTAGTGCAGGTCTTAAAAAAAATAAAAAAGTTTCAGTATGTGGAGAAATGGCTGGAGAAAACCAAGCTGTCATAGCTTTACTGAGTTTAGGAATAAGAGATTTGAGTATGGCACCAGCATATATTCCAAAAGTAAGAAATTTAATTAGAAAAATCGAGATGTCAGAGTTGAAAGAAATTAAAATAAAACTATTAAAATCTAAAGATTCTCAAGAGGTAAAGAATATCCTAAATGAATACTTAGAAATAATTGAAGGGAGAAATTAAAAATGAAAAAAGTGGAAGTAACTATTAAAAATAAGGCTGGATTACACGCAAGACCATCATCGTTATTTGTACAAACAGCAAGTAAATATGATTCAGATATAAATGTAATATTTGATGATGAGGTTATAAATGGAAAAAGTATTATGGGATTGATGCTTCTTGCAGCAGAACAAGGAAGAGTATTAACTTTAGAGTGTGACGGAGAAGACGAAGAAGAGATGATAGCTGATTTAATTGATTTAATTGAAGTAAAAAAATTTAATGAGGAGTAAAAATAAAAAGTGGAGATAATAAGAGCTGAAAAAATGGGATTTTGTTTCGGTGTAAAAAAAGCTGTTGAAACTTGTTATGAGATATCTAGAAAAAATATATCTAAAAAATATATTCTTGGAATGGTAGTTCACAATAAAGATGTTGTGAAAGAGATGGAGAATATCGGTTTTATAATAGTTGATGAAAAAGATATATTAGAAGGAACGGATCCTTTAAAAAAAGGGGATACAATAGTAATTAGAGCTCATGGGACAACTTCTCAAATTATAGATATATTAGAAAAAAAAGAAGTGGAAATACATGATGCAACATGTATTTTTGTAGATAAAATAAAAGAGATATTAATTGAAAGAGAAAGTCTTGGAGATGAAATAATTTTCATAGGAGACAAAGAACACCCTGAAGTTAAGGGTATTATTTCCTTTGGAAAAAAAGTTAATGTTTTAAAAAATTTAGAAGAATTAAAAGAAAGTTCCTTAGATAGGAGTAAAAGATATTCGGTACTAACTCAGACAACTTTGAATAAAAGTAAATTTTTAGAGATAAAAGAATATTTAGAAAAATACTATTCAAATGCTCAGATATTTGATAGGATATGTGGAGCGACTAGCGAAAGACAAGAAGCTACTAAAAAGTTAGCAAATATTTGCGATATAATAATCGTGATTGGTGATTTAAAAAGCTCAAATAGCAAAAAACTTCTGGAAGTAGCAAAAGCTGAGAATCCCAATAGTTATTTAGTTCAAAATGATGAAGAATTAGATATGTCTATATTTTCTGAAAGCATGAAAATAGGTATAACAGCTGGAGCATCAACACCAGAAGATATAATAAAAAAAATAGAAAATAAAATAAGGGGGAACTTTAATGTCTAACTTTGATTACTACGAAGATTTTGAAGCATTATTAAACGAGTACATGCCAGTAAAAGAGGATGAAGAAATAAAAACTAAAGTGACTGGAACAATTGTAAATATGGATAGAAACTTTACATATTTAGAAGTACCTGGAGAGCCAAAGGCTGTAAGAGTAAGAACAGAAGAGTTAACAGGATATGCTGTAGGAGACGAAGTTGAAGTTCTAATAGTATCTCAAGCTGAAGAGGAGGATTCTTTAGTTTTAATTGGTTCTAAAAAAAGAATTGATATGGAAATTGGAGCTGAAAAATTAGAAAAAGCACTTCAAAACCATGAAATTGTAACTGGAAAAGTTATGAAAAGAGTAAAAGGTGGATATATTGTTGAAGTATATCACCAACAAGGATTCTTACCTAACTCATTATCAGAAATTCCTGCAGATCAAGGAGATTCATTCATAGGAAAGGAATTACAACTTGCTATTAAAGAAATAAAAGAAGATAAAAAAGGAAAGAAAATTCTTTTATCGAGAAAAGAACTTGTTATTGCAAAAGAATTAGAAGCAATTGATAAATTAACATTGAATGAAGTTGTAAAAGTTACTGTTTTAGAAGTATTAGATTTTGGATTAACAGTAAAGTTAGATGAAGCTAGAGGATTTATTCACATTTCAGAAGTAGATTGGAAAAAAACTTCAGATTTACATAAGTTATACAAAGCAGGAGATGTAATTGAAGCGAAAATTATAGAGATTGAAAGAGATAAAAGAAATGTAAAATTATCTATAAAATCTTTAACAAAAAATCCTTGGGATATAGTTGCTGAAAATAATAGCATAGGTCAAGAAGTAACTGGTAAAGTAACAAGAATAGTAAATTATGGAGCTTTTGTAGAGTTATTACCAGGAGTTGAAGGATTAATTCATAGTTCAGATTTCTCTTGGACAAGTAAAAAGGTAAATGTTAATAACTTTGTTAAAGTAGGAGATGAAGTTAAAGTTGTTATTACAGACTTATCACCTAAAGAAAGAAAGTTAAAGTTAGGAATAAAGCAATTAAGTTCTAATCCATGGGAAGATGCTGAAAATAAATTTGCAGTGGGAACAATTTTAACTGGTACAGTTGTAGAGGTTAAACCATTTGGAATATTTGTGCAAGTTGAAGAGGGAGTAGATGGATTTATTCATAATTCAGACTTTACATGGTCAGGAAATAAAAGATATTCTAAGGGAGATAAGATAGAGTTTAAAGTAGTAGAGTTAAACTTAGAGGATCAAAAGATAAAAGGTAGTATTAAGGAGTTAACAAAAAGCCCTTGGGAAACAGCTTTAGAGAATTATAAAGTTGGAGACAGAGTGGAAAAAGAGATAAAAAATATTCAAGATTTTGGAATGTTTGTAAAATTAGGAGAGGGAGTAGATGGATTTATTCCGACTCAGTTAGCTTCTAGAGATTTTATAAAGAATTTAAAAGATACATTTAAGCTTGGAGAAGTTGTTTTAGCTGAGATTGTTGAAATTGACTCTGAAAAGAAAAGAATAAAACTTTCTATAAAAAAAGTTCAATTAGAAAAAGAAAAAAATGAAAACAAAGAGTTAATTGAAAAGTATGGAGTTTCTTCAAGCGAAGAGTAATAAAGTTAAAAAGGTCCTCTAATTATAAGAGGACCTCAATAAAATCAATAAAAAATTCAGTTGACTTTTTGTAAGATCGTGTTATAATAATTAAAGACAATGAAAAAGATTTATTAAGAAGAGACTTCCTGTTTCTCACCTTATGGGGCAAAGACCTACATAAAGGTTACATTAAATTTTTGTTTAGGGCGAGCCCTAATAATTATTTGAGTTAAACAGGAATTTTGCGTCCTGTTTTTTTTATTTGATAGTTAATAGGAGGTGTCTATTATTTCGGACAAAGTTAGAATTAATGAGAAGATAAGAGGTAGAGAGTTAAGAATTATCTCTGAAACTGGAGAGCAGTTAGGAATAATGTCAGCGATGGAAGCATTAGAAATTGCTGTACAAAAAGAATTAGATTTAGTTGAAATATCACCAAATGCTACGCCACCAGTATGTAAAATAATGGATTATGGAAAGTACAAATATGAGCAGACTAGAAAAGCTAAAGATGCTAAGAAGAACCAAAAACAAGTTATTGTTAAAGAGGTAAAATTTAGAGCTAGAATAGATCAGCACGATATGGATACAAAAATAGCTCAAGTTAAAAAGTTTTTAGAAAAAGATAACAAAGTAAAGATAACTCTTGTTCAGTACGGAAGAGAAAGAATGTACGCTGATCAAGGAATTGGAATGCTAGATCAGATATCTGATAGATTTGTAGAAATCGCAGATGTTGATAAAAAATATAATGATAAGCAAAAGTATTTAATCTTATCGCCAAAAAAATAGTGAAGATTTGAGAGGAGGAACATTACAATGCCAAAAATGAAAACTCATAGAGGTGCTAAAAAGAGAATTAAAGTTACTGGAACAGGGAAATTCGTTGTTAAAAAGCCAGGAAAGAGCCATATCTTAACAAAGAAAACAAGAAAAAGAAAGAACAGATTAAAGAAGGATACAGTAATCACTTCAACATTAGAGAAGCACTTAAAAGGATTATTACCATACGGAGTAGGAAGATAATAATTCTTAGGAATATTATTGTTAAAGGACCAATTATAGGAGGAGAAGTAAATGAGAGTTAAGACTGGAATAGTTAGAAGAAGAAGACATAAAAAAGTTTTAAAAGCTGCTAAAGGATTTAGAGGTGCGTCAGGTGACGTATTCAAGCAAGCTAAGCAAGCTGTAATGAGAGCAGAAGCTTTCTCTACAAGAGATAGAAAAGTTAGAAAGAGAAAGATGAGACAATTATGGATCATCAGAATCAACGCTGCTGCAAGAATCAACGGATTAACTTACTCAACTTTAATGAACGGATTAAAGAGAGCAGGAATCGAGTTAGATAGAAAAGTTTTAGCAGATATCGCTTTAAACAATGCAGCTGAGTTCGCTAAATTAGCAGAAACTGCAAAAGCAGCATTATAATTATATCAAAAAGAGCTTAGGCTCTTTTTTTTTATTTTAAAAAATCTTAAATAAAAAGGAAAAATATGATATAATTTTCAAGAGAGTAGTTTTAAAAAACCTAAGGGGGATTAAAATGCTAAGAAAAAAAATACTAAAGAGAATAGACGTAAGTAAAGAAGAGTTATTGAATCAAGAGCAAGAAATAAGATTTGAACTTTTAACAAAAGCAAATGATATTGATAATTTAAAAAAATTAGGGACAATTCTTTTTTATAAAAGAGACTGTGAAGGTGCTCTAGAAATTTATGAAAAACTTAGAGCTTTAGGAAAAAAAGATAGTGATACAATAGGATTTTTGGGATATTTAAACTATGAATTAGGTAACTATACTAAAAGTATAAAATATTTTAATATGTTTTTAGATAACAAACCTGGTGATGCGTTTGTTTACTTTTTATTAGGAAATGCCTACTCGAGAGCAGGAAAAATAGTAGAAGCAATAAATAGTTATGATTTTGCTATATTTTTGGATTTAGATATATATAGTGCTCATTTAGATTTTGCTAGAGAGTATGAGTTTTTGGGAAGATATAAAAAAGCTTTAAATGAATATATTGCAGCTTATGAAATCGATCCAAGAGATAAAGAAATTAAAGAGAAAATTAAATATTTAAGAGAAAAAATTTAGGTTAATTCAAAAATAGGGGATAGAAAATCTATTCCCTTATTTTATAATACAGTTAAGAATCAAGGAGAAAATAATGATATCAATAGCATTAGTTTTAACAGTAGCTATTTTTTTAATAATAGCGCTACTATTTGGTATGAATAGAGCTATTTCAGCTTTACCAGCACTTTTTTTTATAATGTTACTAGTTTCTTTTTTTGGATTTATAGTAATACAATTCTTTCCAGTTATTCTAATATTTTTAGTAATTAGATATTTTATGAATAAAAAAAATCCAAGGAAAGGAAATTTTTACTATAGAACATATACTCAAAAAGATTTTGAAGATATGTTTAGAAATCAAGGTAACCAATATGGAGGGAATTATCAAGGTAGTTATCAAAACAATCCTTTTGGAACTTTTGAAGATAAAAGTAAATATTATAAAATTTTAGGAGTTCAAGAAGGTGTAACTCCAGAAGAGTTAAAAAAAGCATATAGAGAATTGGCTAAAAAGCATCATCCAGATAGATATGCAAATGCTGAACCTGAAATAAGAGAGATGCACGAAAAAAAGTTTAAAGAAATAAATGAAGCCTATGAAAAACTTCAATAAAATTATAATTAAATTATTTTGCAAAAATGTTAAATCTTATGGTACAATGTAAAAGTTGAATAAAATGGAGGGTATGATGAGTTTAAAGACACTAATTTTAGCAGCTGGAAAAGGAACAAGAATGAAATCAGAGCTGCCAAAAGTTTTACATAAAGTTTGTGGAGTACCAATGGTACAAAAAATTGTAGATACATGTAGTAAAATTGGTTCAACTGAAAATATATTAATATTAGGACATAAAAAAGAAGAAGTTTTAAAAGTGCTTCCAAATATTGAGTATGTAGTTCAAGAAGAGCAATTAGGAACAGGACATGCTGTTATTCAAGCAAAAGATAAGCTTGAAAGTTTTGAAGGAACAGTGATGATATTATGTGGAGATACTCCTTTACTGAGAGAAGAAACTTTAAAAAAATTATATGACTATCATAAAAATTCAAAAGCAACAACAACAATATTAACATCTATTTATGAAAATCCATTTGGATATGGAAGAATTGTAAAAGAAGATGGAAGAGTTGTAGGGATTGTTGAAGAAAAAGAAGCAACAGATGAAATAAAAGCTATAAAAGAGGTAAATGCAGGTGTTTATTGCTTTGAAGCTCAAGAATTATTGTCAGCATTAAAAAGAATTGATAATAAAAATGAAAAAGGTGAGTATTATTTAACAGATGTTATTGGAATAAATGTTAAAGATAACAAGAAAGTTGAAGCTTTTTTATTAGAAGATAATGATGAAATATTAGGAATAAACTCTAAAATTGAATTGGAAAAAGCTAACTCAATAATGAGAGATAGAATAAATATAGCTCATATGGAAAATGGTGTTATTTTCATTGATAAAAATAATACCTATATAGAAGAAAGTGTAGAGATTGGACAAGATACAGTTGTATATCCAGGTGTTCTACTACAAGGTAGCACTAAGATTGGAAAAAATTGTGAAATTTTAGGAAATACAAGAGTTATTAATTGCCAAATAGGTGATGAAGTAAGAATAGAAAGCTCTGTATTAGAGGACAGTATTGTTGAATGTAAAGTAACAATAGGTCCATTTGCACATTTAAGACCTAAATCACATTTAAAAGAAGAAGTTCACATAGGAAACTTTGTAGAAGTTAAAAAATCAGTATTGGAAAAAGGTGTTAAAGCAGGACATTTAACATATTTAGGAGATGCTACAGTAGGAGAAAAAACTAACATAGGTGCAGGAACAATAACTTGTAATTATGATGGTAAAAATAAATTCAAAACCACAATTGGAAAAAATGCTTTTATAGGAAGTGATACGATGTTGGTGGCTCCTATTACTATAGGAGAAAATGCATTAGTAGGAGCGGGGTCAGTAATAACTAAGGATGTACCTGAAAATGCGTTGGCAGTATCAAGAAGTAAACAAGTTATAAAATTTGATTGGAGGAAATAGAAAAAATGGAAAGACCTGGGGTAAAAATTTTTGCCGGAACATCAAATATGGAGTTAGCTAAAAAAATAGCTGAAAAATATGGAACTTCAGTAGGAGATGTTGAAATTGTTAGATTTAAAGATGGAGAGGTTTACGTTTGTGTGGGAGAAACAGTAAGAGGTAGAGATATATTTATTGTTCAATCTACATCTGAGCCTGTAAATGAAAACATAATGGAGTTATTAATATTTATTGATGCCTTAAAGAGAGCTTCAGCAAAATCAATAAACGTTATTATTCCTTATTATGGATATGCTAGACAAGATAGAAAATCAAGACCAAGAGAGCCGATCACATCGAAATTAGTGGCAAATTTATTAACAACAGCAGGAGCTACAAGAATTGTAACTATGGATTTACATGCTGATCAGATTCAAGGATTCTTTGATATTCCAGTGGATCATATGCAAGCTTTACCATTATTAGCAAAGTCATTTATAGCTAGAGGAATGTCAGGAGATAAGGTTGTTGTTGTATCACCAGACATTGGTGGAGTAAAAAGAGCTAGAAAATTAGCCGAGTGGTTAGATTGTAAAATAGCAATTATTGATAAAAGAAGACCAAAGCCAAATATGTCAGAAGTTATGAACTTAATTGGAGAAGTTGAAGGAAAAATCGCGATATTTATAGATGATATGATTGATACTGCTGGAACAATAACAAATGGAGCGGAAGCTATTATGGCAAGAGGAGCTGTTGAAGCTTATGCATGTTGTACACATGGAGTATTTTCAGATCCAGCTATTGAGAGATTACAAGCTTCTTGTTTAAAAGAAGTAATAATAACAGATTCAATAGCATTACCAGAATCTAAAAAGATTGATAAAATAAAAGTAGTTTCTGTTGATGAAATTCTTGCAGAAGCTGTTAGAAGAATTGTAAATAATGAGTCAGTATCTGAGTTATTTGAAAAGTAAAAGCATATAGAAAAGCTAGTATTCTACTAGCTTTTTTTTTTTTAATATGTTAGAATTATTTATATAGATAAAGGTGAGGAAAAGGATTAATTATGAAAAGAATTGTGTTTAAAGAAAACAATATTGATTTAGAAGTTATAAAAAATAAATTAAATAATGATGGAATAATAATTTATCCTACAGATACAGTATATGGAGTAGGTGCAAGTATTGACTCACTAAAGGGCCTACAAAAAATTTATGAGGCAAAAGAGAGAAACTTTAGTTCTCCACTAATAGCACTTCTTAGTAAAGTAGAATACATTGAAAAAATCGCAATTATAGATGAGGAAAAAAAAATAATTATAGAAAAGTTAGCAAGTGAATTTTGGCCTGGAGCTTTGACAATTATTTTAAATAAGAAAGAAAATGTTCCAGGTATAATGGTTTCTAACGGAGAAACAGTGGGAGTTAGGATACCAGCTTTGAAGTTAGCTCAAGATATAATTGAAAGTGTTGGTGGAGTTTTACCAACAACAAGTGCTAATATCTCAGGAGAAAAAACACCTAGAAGTTTTGAAGAATTAGATGAAAAGTTCAAAGAAAGAGTAGAGGTTATAGTTGATGGAGGAAAATCTCCTTTAGGTATAGAATCAACGATATTAGATTTAACAAAAACGCTTCCAAAAATTCTTAGAGAGGGAGCTATAAAAAAAGAAACAATAGAGAAAGTTATTGGAAAAATATAAAATTTTGGAGGAAAAAATGAAGGCACAAAAGGTAAACGCAAATAACATGAATCCTATGCAAATGAATGCAATGTCATCAATGATGGGTATGATGAACTCAATTCAAAAAATAGGTAAAGGGAAAAGAAAATACTCAGTATCTTTAGATAAAGGAACAAAGAAGTTTTTATCTAAATTTATAGAAGAGATAAAAAAACAATTTGCAATGAATAGTGGAATGCAAAATGTTGGCCAGTTTTTAGACTATGTAAAATCAGTGGCAGATTCAAAGGATAAAATGGAGTTAAAATTATCGTATGAAGAGCAAGAGTTTTTAACAAAAATGGTAGCAGATGCAGTTAGAGGTATGGAAACAGTTCAATTTAAATGGTATCAACTTATAAAAAAATCAATGACAAAAGTTATGATAAAACAGTATAGAGAATTATTAGCTCAACTAAAAAAATAAAAAATATACAAAACTAGAAGTAGAGAATTATTCTACTTCTTTTTTTTAAAAAAAATGTTGACATTTTTTATACGATAGGGTATAATTATAAATGTCTGAAGGGATGCCGCTTTAGCTCATCTGGTAGAGCAACTGACTTGTAATCAGTAGGTGATTGGTTCGACTCCGATAAGCGGCACCATAAAAAGTTATTAACTCCTTATATAAGGAGTTTTTTTATTTTTTGCAACATTTCTTTTTTTAATAAAAAAAATATAGTATAATTTAATAGAAGTATATATAGAAAAAACATTTGGGGGAAATATGAAAAATATATTAATACTATTGCTTTTGATTTATACAAATATAATGGCAGCAAAAAATGTAGTAACTTTAAAATATAAATCTAATGAACCGTTATTAGGAAAGGGTCATTACTTGGTTCTTTCTGATATTCTAATTCCAACCTATCCAAATACAATTGGATATTTTTCAACTGTAGATATTTTAGGAAAAAATTTGAAAATAAATAAAAATTTAGAGAAAGTTATAATTAAAAAAGGCGGAGAAATAATAAAAGAAAAAAGTGTTGTTTGGGATAAATATACTTTTCAAATGGAGAAAATAGATTTAGATGGCTTGATTATAGAGTTAAAATGGAAAAGTTTAAATAGACAAAAAATGGAATTAATGATTTATGAATGGGATTTAAAAGAAAAAGAATATGAATTAGAAATAGAATATAAATATCCTGATAAAATTGAGACACAAGTTCTGAAGATAGAAATGCCTAATTTCAATTCGGATATATATTTAGATTTTGATTATAAAAATCCGATTTTAAAAAAACAAGAGTATGGAAAAAAATATTTGATAGTTAAAAAAATACAATTAAATGATTATAATTTAGAAATAACAAAAAGTGAAAATAAATTAGATGGATTAAGATTGATTTTAAAGCCAGAAGGAGTAATAGAGGGAGATAATCAAGATACGAACTATTATAGAAATACTATTAAAGTTGTCCCTTTGATAGAAAAATATCCAGGAATTTTTCTTGAGGAGTTAGATTATGGTAATATATTTAAAAATTCAAAGGAAATTTTCATAGGATTAGAGCTACCAAAAGATTTAAATTATAATAAGACTTACAAAATTTCAGGAGATATTTTGAGTATAGCTTATAAAAATAAAAAAAATACGTTGATAGATAAAATAGTTATTTTAAGTGGTGAAAAGGAGATTTTTAAAATCATAGGAATAACTAAAAATTATAATAGTCAGGATAAAATACAGATAGGTGATTCAGAAAAAAATAATAAATATTATGAAGTCGAATCTTCAAATAGTATAAATAAAAACTATAAAAACTTGAAAATAAAACTTAATAATATTGAAGAGGTTATAGATAATTTAGGAAATTCTAGAGTAATATTGTTTGAAAACATGAAAATTAAAGTTGAGAATGGAAAAGTTTTTGTTTCCATTGATGAGTTGGAAAAATTTGAACAAGGTCAAGAAATCACATATGATATATTAAATAAAAATAATGAAATAATAGATAAAATAAATTTAAAATTTTATATGGAGAATTAAAGCTGGACATGTTAGAATAGGAAATAATAATAAAGAAGAGGTGAAAAAATGAAGAAGCTACTATTGTTTTTAATTACAACTATGTTATTTGTAGGATGTTTTGGAAAAAAAGAGGATATAAGTTCTCAAATTATAGGGAATACATATATTCTTCAAGGCGTTCTTCCAAAAAGTGAAATTGATATTAATTTTGAGAAAGATAAGGTTTCTGGAACTTCAAGTGTTAACAGATATTTTGCAAACTATACATTAGAAGGAAATAAAATTTCGATTCAAGAGCCTGGATCTACTAGAATGATGGGACCTGAAAATTTAATGATACAAGAGCAAGAGTATTTAAAAAATCTTAAAGATTCAAAAGAGATTGAGGTAACAAAAGATGGAATTATACTACTTACAAATTCAGGAGTAAAATTAAATTTTGTTAAAAAATAATAGATTTCTTTTGAAAATATTACTTTTGTTCGTTTTAATTATATTCACAGGATGTTCATCAGCTAGGATTAGTGAAAGAGAAAGAACTGAAAGAACTGCTAAAATAACCGCTTTTTATAAAAGTTGGAAAGGGACTAGATATAGGCTAGGAGGTACAACTAAAAGCGGGGTGGATTGTTCAGCCTTAATGCAGCACCTTTATAAAGAAAAGTTTTCAAAGAAATTGCCAAGAACAACTAAAAATATGGCCCAAGAGGGAGAGAAAATAAAAAAACCTAATTATTGGGAGGTTGGCGATTTAGTATTTTTTAAAATTGGATGGAGAAAAACCCATCATGTTGGAGTTTATTTAGGTAATAATAAATTTATGCATGCATCAACATCAAAGGGTGTTGTAATTTCTGAGATGGATAGTTATTGGAACAATCATTTTTGGCAAGTTAGAAAAGTATTATAATTAGAGAAGAAGTAGATGTTCTACTTCTTTTTTTTATAATATAAAAAAGAAGTCAAAATAAAAAAATATATTCAAATAATAAATGTTATATTCAAATAATTGACAAAATAAATTTAAAGTATTATATTATAAAAGTATTTTAAATGCCAAAAGGCTTAATAAAGGAAGATGGGTGAGAATCCCACGCAGCCCCAAGCTACTGTATTGTGGACGAAACTGATAGAACCACTGGATTATAAAATCTGGGAAGGATTAGGAGTAGGATGAAACTGAGTCAGGAGACTTATTTAAAATTTAGTTTTTTATTTTTCGTGGGGGAAAAATGAGAAATAAGAGTGTATTTTATAATACAATTTTTTGTAATTAAATAAAAACTCCTAATTTCTAATAAAAGCTAAAGTTTAAGAAGTCTTTGGTTTTTTATTAGATTTTTTTATTTTAAAAGAGTAATTGGAGGGAAATATGAACAAAAAATTATTATTATTATCTTTATTTATTGTATCTGGTATAGCAAAAGGTGGAGAAAACAAAAGCTTTGTAAAATTAGAAGATACAGTTATTACAACTCAAAACTTTGAAACAACAGTTAGAGATACTCCCACAAATATTTCTATTATAACAGCAGAGGAAATTGAAAAAAGCGGTTCAACAAATTTAGTTCAAGTTTTAAGAGACGTGCCTGGGTTATTTGCTAGAGAATATGCGGGTGGTGAAATAAGATTTGATTTAAGAGGACAAAACCCAATGTACGCTAATAAAAATATTATTGTTACAATAGATGGTGTTCCTATAAATAGAACAGGTTTAGGAAGTTCTGATAGCTATAATCTTTCTCAAATTCCTGTTGAAAGAATTGAAAGAATTGAAGTTATTCCAAGTGGTGGAGCAGTTTTATATGGTGATGGTTCTGTTGGAGGTATCATTAATATTACTACAAAAACAGTTGAGGATAGACAAAACTACGGTTCTATAAATTTTAATGCTGGAAGTCACGGGTTATTTTCAGAAAATATAACCTATGGAACTAAAATTGGTAATAATTTTCTAAATGAGATTTCATTTAGTAAGTATAATTCTCATGGATCAGGAAGAAAATTATCTGATGGAACTAAAGAAAAAGTTGATAAATACTCTTTTGACTATACAGGAAAATATCTTTTAGATAATGGTGATATAGAGTTTAAATATAGTCATGCAAAATCTGAGACTCACTTAGGAGGAACAATACCTCAATATATATTTGATGAAAATATTAAATATGCATCAAAATTTTCAAAAAGTAAATATGAATTAAATGATTTTTACTTAAAATATAGGGCAGAAGTTTCAGATAGTTTAGAATCTGTAACTTATATTAATTATTTACATAACGATTATTCTCCTTATTCAGGAGGTTTTTATAACAGTAATAGATATAAAGAAAGAAAAGAATATGTTAAATCTCAATTAAAATATAAATATTTAGAAAATAATTATCTTATTTTTGGAGCAGACTACTCACATCATAGAGAAAAGGATTCTATGGCAAATTTAAAAACTTATAAAGATGGAAGAGAAGCTAAAAAAGAAGCTTACGGAATCTTTTTAATGAATAAGATAGAATACAATAAATTTCAATTTATTCAAGGAATAAGAAAAGAATATACTGATTATGATTATTATTTACAAAAGTTAAAGGATGTTAATGACCCTTCTAAATATTATGACATGGAAAGTAAAAAGTTTAATAATACAGGATTAGAATTTGCAATAAACTATTTATATTCAGATACAGGATCGACATATATAAATTATACACGAGGATTTAGAACCCCAAGTGCCACTGAAATGGGAAGCTATGAGCCTATTTTACAAGGAGTTTATGAATACAATAGAAAATCACAAACAAGTGATAATATAGAAATAGGTATAAAAGATTTTGTTGGAAACACTTATCTTTCAGCATCTGTATATTATAATAAAATTGACAATTATATGTATTCTAAAATCCCTACAAATATTGAAGATTGGGATAAGAGTATAACTGGAAATTTAGGTAAAGTTGATAAATATGGTACGGATATAGTTGCAGAGCATTACATAGGAAATCTTACTCTTAGAACAGGAATTTCATATATTCACCATGAATTAAAAGATGGACCTACAAAAGGTGAACCGATTCCAAGCGTTCCTAATTGGAAGGTTACTGCAGGAACAACTTATAACTTTACGCCTAAATTCTCGGCTAGTGTAGATGCTCTTTACCATGGTTCTTATACTGTTTTGGATGCACTAAAATATAAGGTTGGAACATTACCAGAGAGTGGAGATGAAAGTTCACTTGAAAAATATGATGAGAAAGTAGACTCATATATAACAGTAGATTTATCTACTAGTTATCAATTTGAAAATGGGCTTACTTTAACTGCTAGAGTAGACAATTTGTTTGATAAAAAATATGATAGATACGTTGGAGCTTGGGGAGATTTTTCTGGAGATTCTACATATGTAGTTCAACAGCACTTACCTGCTCCTGGAAGGACTTTTACTGTAGGAGCTCTATATAAATTTTAAAAGGAAAGGGAAATGAAAATATTAAGAGAAATATTGGAAGATGCAAAAAATAAAATAGTGCAGTTGAATGGGGAAAGGTTATGTAATCAAACTTCTAATTCATGTGGTTGCTGTAATTGGGATTATTCATTAATATCTTTAGATGAAAAGAAAGAGATAATAGAGTTTTTAAAGAAAAATAATGAGATAAGAGAAAAAATATTAAAAAATAAATTAGAGGAAAATATTTGCTATTTTCACGATAAAGAACTAGGAAAATGTTTGATATATAAATTAAGGCCGATATGTTGTAGATATATATCATATAAAATCTATGAAAAAGATGATTGTTTTAAAACTTGCTCTCCTTTAGAACCTTGTAAAAAGGGTTGTTCAACAGTTATAAGAATAGGAAAAAAAGATGTTAGAATAGAAAAATATCCTTTAAAAAGTTATCAGCTAAATGATGAAAGATATTATTTTATAGATGATAAGGTGATAGAAGAGTATAAGAAATATAAAAATAAACAAAATGTTAAGTTAAACAGTGTGATAGAAGAGATAAAAAAGTGACTGCTATCGCAATCACTTTTTTGATAATCTGTAGTTAAAAATAGCTGCTCCAATAATTATTAATCCACCAATCAGACTTAAAGTATCTGGAATTTCTTTCCAAAACATAAAACCGATTATAGCTGAAAATATAATACTTAAGTACTGGTATATAGAAACTTCACTAGCTAAAGCATATTTATAAGCGTATGCTAAACCGATTTGTCCAACAGTTGCGAAAATACCAGTTAAAATAAGATAAAATAATTGAACCCCACTAGGAATAACGAACCCTTGGATTAACATAGGTGGAATCATTCCAACCATAGAAAAAGCTGAAAACCATAAAACTAAAGTTGATGGTTCTTCCATAGTTCTAAGATATCTGACTAAAGTATAGGCACCACCAGCAAAAATAGCTGACAAGAATCCTGCTAGAGCTGGAAGCATTTCAAAACTAAATGTAGGTTTGATAACAAGAAGAGCTCCAAATAATACAACGATTAAAATTGGGATTTGATGCCTTTCAAGTTTTTCTTTTAGAAATAATGTAGCAAAAATAGTTACAAAGAATGGTGAAAGTTTATTTAATAAAGCTGAATCAGCTAAATAAAGTTTGTTTATACAATAAAAATATAAAACTGCACCAGTTAACCCGATAACACATCTGTAAACCATAAATAATCTACTTCTATTACTACTTCCCCAAATATTTATATTTTGTCCTCTCATTGTAAAAAGTAACATAACCACACCAATAAGATTTCTGAAAAAAAGTTTTTCAAAAGTCGAGATATCGCTACCAATAAATTTAACTGTAGCTCCCATTAGTGCCATCCCTAAAGCAGAGATACACATCCAAATTGTACCTTTTAATCTATCATTCATATATAACCTCCTAAAGTAAAAATATTATAACATGAAAAAATGTTAAATTCTACTTAATAAGTATAAAAAAAGAGCCGATAGGCTCTTTTTGAATTATTCAACAGTTACTGATTTTGCTAGATTTCTAGGTTTATCTACATCGATACCTTTATCTACTGATGTGAAGTATGATAAAAGTTGTAATGGAATAATAGCTAATAAAACAGAGAAAACATCTTCAATATCTTCTACGCCGATAAACTCATCAGAAACGTTAATAGCTTCTTCACAAGATTTTCTTGCAATAGCTATAATATGTGCACCTCTAGCTTTAAGCTCTTTTATATTTGATATTGTTTTTTCTAAAAGATTTGACTGCATTCCAATAACTACAACGGGTGTTCCCGGTTCTATTAAAGCTATTGAACCGTGCTTTAACTCTCCAGCAGGAAAGGCTTCAGTATGAATATATGTAATCTCTTTCATTTTTAATGATCCTTCTAGAGCTGTAGCAAAATCCACACCTCTTCCAATATAAAAACCATTATGCTTATCTTTCATGAAGTTTGCAACACTTTTGATAATTTCGGTATTATCTAAAGTAGTTTTAATTTTTTCTGGAATACTATATAAAGAAGATATTAACTTTTCTGCTTTTTCTTTAGCTAATCTTCCTTTTTTCTCAGCTAAATATATAGCTAATAATTGAAAAATAGTCACTTGTGTTGTATAAGCTTTAGTAGAAGCAACCGCAATTTCAGGGCCAGCCATAGTATAAATTGTATTATGAGCTTCTCTTGAAATAGTTGAACCAACAACGTTAGTAATAGCTAATGTTTTTGCACCTCTAGATTTTGCTTCTTTTAAAGCAGCAAGTGTATCTAAGGTTTCACCAGATTGGCTTACAAAAATAGCTAAGGTGTTTTCGTTAACAAAAGGATTCATATATCTATATTCAGATGCAATTTCAACTAAAGAGTTAATTCTAGAAATTTCTCTTAAAGCATATTGTCCTTGTAATCCAGCATGATACGCAGTTCCACAAGCAACAATATGAATCATATCAAATTTATTGATTTCATCATCAGATAAAACATCAGAGAAGTCAATGATTCCATTGTGAACTCTTCTATTCAAAGTTTCTTCGATAGATTTTGGCTGTTCGAAAATTTCTTTAATCATAAAATGAGGGAAACCACCTTTAGTAGCCTGTTCGTAGTCCCATTCAATGACTTTAATTTCTCTTCTTACAGAATTTAAAGTTTTGTCAAAGATTTCAATAGAGTCAGCAGTTAATCTAGCGATATCTCCATCTTCTAAAAAATACACATTCTTAGTATATTTTAGAAGTGCAGGGACATCAGATGCGATAATGTTTTCATTTTTACCAACTCCGATTACAAGTGGACTATCCTTTCTTGCACATATAATTTCATCTGGAAAATCTTTATGAAGAATTCCAAGAGCATAACTTCCTCTAAGCTGTTTTATAGCTTCTGTAACAGCATTAAAAAGATTTCCTTTATAAAGAGAATGAATAAGATGCGCAACTACTTCGGTATCTGTATCAGAATTGAATCTATACCCTTTTTCAATAAGTTCATTTTTTAATATTGAATAGTTTTCAATAATTCCATTATGAACTACTGCAATAGACATATCTTCACTAAAGTGAGGATGAGAATTTCTATCAGATGGCTCACCATGAGTAGCCCATCTTGTATGACCGATTCCAATATGAGAGTCTAAATCCATTCCCTCTAGGTGAGTTTCTAAATTTTTTAGTTTACCTTTTTTCTTTTCAACTATAATTTTAGAATCCTTTATAATTGCGATACCGGCTGAGTCGTATCCTCTGTACTCAAGTTTTTCCAACCCCTGTAAAACAACACTTTTAGCATCTCCTTTTCCTATGTAACCAACAATTCCACACATAAAAAATCCTCCTTAAAATATTTAATTTTCAATGTTCTTTATATTTAAGAAGAATCACTACTTACTTTCTTTTGTCCTAAAAGTCACCCTTTAGATTTGTAGAAGGTCTAAGGTTGTAGTCACCTCTGGAATATCCGCCGAATGTTCGATGATTCCAGTCCTCGTCAACTTAAAAAGTTCTGGCGCTTAGTTTCTTTTTAATTCTCCTAAATATAGAGTCATTCAATGGTATCATAAGTTGGAAAAAGTTGCAATAAAAATTTTTTTATAAAAAAATAAAAAACTTGTTGACTTTTATTGAAAAAAATGGTACTATTATTTTGTTGAAAGCGAAAGCGAGAAATCAACGCCTGGGTGGCGGAATAGGTAGACGCACAGGACTTAAAATCCTGAGCTATCTGATAGCGTGCCGGTTCGATTCCGGCCCCAGGCACCACTTATATATCGCGGGGTAGAGCAGTTGGCAGCTCGTCGGGCTCATAACCCGAAGGTCGTTGGTTCGAATCC
>OGWY01000005.1_pt1 | contig 140542 bp, 100 predicted proteins | sample 1576121 | NCBI WGS metagenome assembly OGWY01 (sample SAMEA3541543, study PRJEB24748) | human gut metagenome | biome: human gut; feature: human-associated habitat; material: faeces | place: China | collected 2012 | reverse complement strand
CCACCGGCGCCACCATCTCGGCGTACTTTTTCAGCAGCTCCGGCGTGCTGGTGTAATAGCGCTTGTCCTGATTCAGCGCCGCAATCTGCGCCATTTCCTCGTCCGTCAGCACAAAATCAAACAGGTCGAAATTCGCCTTGATGTGCGCGGGATTCTTCGAGCCGGGGATGACGATGTTGCCGACCTGCATGTGCCAGCGGAGGATAATCTGCGCGGCGGACTTGCCGTACTTCTGCCCCAGCGCTGTCAGCAGCGGCTCTTCCAGCAGCGCCTTATCGCCGTGTCCCAGCGGATACCATGCCTGTGCGACGATGCCGTTTTCCTTCAAGAATGTTTTCAGCGACGGTTCCTGATGATACGGATGCAGCTCGGTCTGCAAGATGGTCGGCTTCACTTCGCACAGGGAAAGGATTTCCGAAACCTGCGCCTGATTGAAGTTCGACAGACCGATGGCGCGCACCTTGCCTTCCTTGTACGCCTTTTCCATCAGGCGATAGCCCGCCACATAGTTGCCCGCGGGCTGGTGAATCAGCAGCAGGTCGATATAGTCCGTGTCCAGCCGCGCCAGCGTCTTTTCCACCGCATCGGGCTGCTCGTAGAACGAGGACCACAGCTTCGTTTCGAGGAAGATTTCTTCGCGGGGCAGACCCGAACGCTTCATGGCGCGCCCGACCGCCTTTTCGTTGACGTAGGCGTTCGCCGTGTCAATCAGGCGCACACCATTTTGAAGCGCGTGGAGGACGGATGCTTCCGCCTCGTCCGGGGTCAGCAGAAACGTACCGATGCCCGCCATCGGCATCTTGACACCATTGTTCAGCACTGCATATTCCATAACAAATTTCCTCCTTAAATCGTCTGATTGAGCTTTTCCGCGTCAGCCTTGCTGCTGACCATGCCGCCGTAGGTCATGCCGTACAGTCCGGCAAAGCGCTGCATGGTGTATTCGCCCGCGTCCAGCATCCATTCTTCCGGCGCTGCCCCCTGAAACACGAAGTACAGCCTGCGCCCGGACAGCTCGCCGTTTGCGACCTTCCCATAGAAGCGGTCGAGGACATTGCGGACGCTGCCGCAGATGTTGTGCCAGTACACCGGCGAACCGATGACAACCGTGTCCGCCTCTTTCATCGCGGCAATCACCTCATTCAGCCCGTCGCCGGGGAGGTTCTGCCCGTATGCGCCGATGGTGTAGTCGGTCAGGTTCAGCGTTTTGTATTCCTTGCCTTTGAGCAGCACCGCCGCCAAAGCAGCGGTATTGCCGTGATGATTGGGACTGCCGTTGATAAACAAAATGCGCATGTTCATGCCTCCTTATTCTGCAAATTCTCCATCCCATTCGCGGACGGGATTCGTGAAGAAGCCGCCCATGAAGGTGTAGTTCAAGTTGAAATAGCGCCCGCTTTCGCCCTGATCCATCGCGCGAATCTGCGCCATTTCGTCCTCGGTCAGCTCAAAATCGAAGATGTCGATATTCTCCTGCTGATGCGCGGGATTTGTCGAACCGGGGATGACGGAGAAACCTTCCTGAATGTGCCAGCGCAGAATCACCTGCACGACGCTCTTATTGTGCGCCTGTGCGATAGCTTCCAGCGTGTCCGCATTCAGCAGGCGCTGGTCGCCGTGTCCCAGCGGATACCAGCATTCCACCTGAATGCCGTACTGCGCCGCCAACGCCCGCGTTTCCAAGCGCTGCGCAAACGGGTGGAGTTCAATCTGCATCACCTGCGGCTTGATGTCCTGCTCCATGATGGCATTGAACGCATCCATGCGGTTATCGAAGTTGCTGATGCCCAGCGCACGGATTTTTCCCTCGCGATAGGCTTTCTCCAGCCCCTGCCAAGCGCTGACAATCGTGTCAAGGTCGCCCGCCGGATGGTGCAGGTAGACGAGGTCGATGTAGTCCACACCAAGACGTTCCAGCATTTGGTCGATGGCATGCTCCACGTCGCCGTAGTCGCTCGGCCAGAGCTTGTCGGTAATCCAGATTTCTTCGCGCGGCACGCCGCTGTCCCGGATGCCCTGCCCGACACCGCGCTCGTTGAGATAGCCGTGCGCATCATCCAAATGACGATAGCCGGCTTCCAGCGCGGAAGCGACGGCCTCGCGGGACGTTTGGTTCAAAACGCCCAAATCACCGTTTTCCAGACTTTGAATCTGCGTGCCTAAACCAAGCTGCGGCATTTGCACGCCGTTGTTCAGCGTAATCATCGGCACATTCTTGACGGAAACCACGTTGGAAACGCTTGCCGCCCCTTCGCCGGGGGCTTCTACCTGCGCATTTTCCGCCAGCGCGGGAATGAACAGCGCGCACATCAGCAGCAGACTGCAAAGCGCTGCGAAAATTCGTTTCATGTTCATGCTCCTTTACACGTTTTTCCCCATTTGGTATGCCTGCTGCATGGCGGGCGTATCCGTCACCTTGCCCGGCTCGTACACGCCGTTTCCGATGATGACGCCCTTCTCCTGCGCACCCTGCACGCAGTCGGCGTACCCGCGCAGACACGCAAGCGTCGTATCGGCAGAGGATTCGTCCTCGTCCGCCATCGTGATAATGTAGTAGAAATCCTTGTTCTTGACTTCCAGCCAGCGCGCGACCGTGCGGTCAATGACGGCTTTGAGCTGCGCGTTGATGGAATAGAAGTAGACGGGGCTGGCGAGGACAAGCACATCCGCGTCAATCATCTTTTGCAGCACGTCCGCCATGTCGTCCTTATGGACGCATTCGCCGCTGTGCGTCCGGCAGTAGTAGCACGCCGAGCAGGGCGCAATCTTCTTCGCCGCCACGCGGAGGATTTCCACGTCACAGCCGCTTTCCTGCGCGCCGCGGGCAAATTCACGGCACAGAAGGTCGGAATTGCCGCCCTTGCGCGGGCTTCCGGAGAGAATCAGCACTTTCTTCGCCATAACCGCATTTCCTCACTTGCATTCCAGCAGAATTTCGTAGATTTCGTCGTGCGTCAGCTTCTTGCAGCAGCCCGCCGTGATGTTCGTCGAATCCGCGACGGCGCGCAGGTCAGTGTCCGCCGGGATGCCAAGCTCCGTCAGCGTCGTCGGCAGACCGATTTCCTTGATGAATGCTGCCAGCGCTTCCACGCCCGCCAGCGCCGTTTCTTCGATGCTGTCCTTCGGCGCAAGCCCGAAGACGTTCTGCGCGAAACGGGCGAACCGCGCCGCGCCCGCCGTGCAGAGGTGGCGGTACAGCACCGGATGAATTACCGCCAAGCCCTTGCCGTGGTTGCAGTTGGTGTATGCGCCCAGCTGATGCTCGATTTGGTGGCACTGGAAGTCGGTGATTTTGCCGATTTTCAGCACGCCGTTCTCCGCCATCGCGGATGCCCACGCCAGTTCGCTGCGAGCTTCGTAGCTTTCCGGAGATTTGAGCAGCACGCGGATGTTGCGGATGACGCTGCGCATGACAGCTTCGTTGATATCATCCGACAGGTTGTTTTCGTCCGGCTTGCCGAAGTAGGTTTCCATCGCGTGGCTGAGCGTGTCGAACGCGCCGGAAATCACCTGACCGAACGGGACGGACAGCGTATACATCGGGTCAAGGAAGGCGAAATCCGCCTGTGCGCCGAAAATGCCGGACTTCAGCTTCTTCTCCTCGTGGGTGATAACCGCGCCCGCGTTCATTTCCGAACCTGTGCCGAAGACAGTCACAATCGTCCCCAGCGGAATGAACTGGCTGGGGAAGGTGTGCTTGACCATCTCCATGTCCCAAATGTCCTCGTCCAGCTTCGCCTGTGCAGAGATAATCTTGCAGCAGTCGGACACCGAGCCGCCGCCGACCGCCAGAATGAGGTCAACGCCCTTCTCGCGCGCCAGCTTCGCACCCTCCTGCACCTTCGCGTAGGTCGGGTTCGGCATGATGCCGGAGAACTCGACGACCGTCTTGCCTGCCGCGTTCAGGATGCCCGTCACCTCGTCGTAAACGCCGTTGTGCTTAATCGAGCCGCCGCCGTAAGCGAGCATAACGGTCTTGCCGTACTTTTTCAGCAAACAGCCCAGATATTCCTTTACGCCGCCTTTGCCGAAATACACCTTGGTCTTGTTCTCAAAAATGAAGTTGTTCATGGGGATTCCCTCCTTATTTGTCCTGTATTTGCTTTTCCCAGAAGCGCACTGCGTCATTCAGCCAGCCTTCCGCCGCCGTGCCCGTGCCCAGCCCGAAGCCGTGTCCAAGACCCGGATAGACGTGAAATTCCGTCGGTGTGCCGAGGTCAGAGAGCAGTTCCAGCCGCCGCTGCATCAGCCGCCAGCTGGCAATGCCGTCGCTGTCCCCGACGCAGGCGTACGTCGGCGGGTCAAGCTCACTGTATTCGCTGTGCCCCGTGTATTGCAGAATCACCGCTGCCGGGCGCGGCAGTTCGTCGCCGCCGAACGCCGCCGTGCCATACGAAGCGACCCACGCCGCCATGCGTCCGCCCGCTGAGCCGCCCCAGAGGGAATAGTCGCGCGTGTCTACTTGCAGCATCTCTGCGTTCGCGAAAATGAAGCTGATGGCGCGCGACAAATCCTCGCACGCGGTCTGTGCGCCAGGGCGGTAAATCAGCGCAAAGGCGTTGTAGCCCTGCTTCGAGAGTTCCAGCGCGTGGGGGAAGCTGTCCTGCATTGCGCCGACATACGCGAATCCGCCGCCCGCATTGCACACGGCGAACTTCGCGCCGGGCGTTCCGCGGAAGAAGAACAGCCCCATGTCCCGCTTCGCCGGATCAGCAGCTTTTTCCTCGTCAGTGTAAATGTCGTAGAAGACGGTTTCGCCCGCCAGCACGCGATTGCGCAGGGTGCTGATGATTTCCACCGTCTCGTTCGGATCGATGTGCGTGTACCACGTCAGATGCAGATTCCCCAGCGTGTCGCCGCTGTAATATCCCGTGTCTACCGGGAACAGCAGCCGCCCGTAATCGCCAAAGACCGGGTCGGTGATGACCGACTGAATCCGCGTGTCGCGGGTGATGGTCTGCATGTCGACCGCTTCCTCGCCCAAGGCACTGACGGGCAGGATGCACAGCATCAGCAGCCAAAGTATCATTCGATTCACAACCTCACTCCCTTCCGTGTCGATTCTATGATAAACAAAACGAGACTCCCTGAGAAGTCTCGTTTCGTTCACGGGTCTATACCTTTGCGTTATAATCAGGTGTACATGCCTTTGCTGACGACCCGTGCGACATCCAGAAAGCGCTGCACGGTTGGGCTGGGGGTCGGGGAGTGCATGATGCCAAAGGGGATGCTGTGATTCCAATCGACGGGGATGCTTTTCAGCAGCGGATGCACATTGCCCCAGCCGGAAATGGACAGCAGCACATTGTTCGAGCTTTCGCAGCGGTTGAAAATGTCCATATTGTAGAAATCGAAGTCCACAATGTGAATCTGCGGATGCTCCTGCCACAATTCGTCCCGAAGCTGATCCACATAGTGGCTCCATCCGCGGTGCATCAGCATCAGATTCTCGCCGTAGAGGTCGGGCAGCGTCAGGCGGTCTTTCACCGCGAGCCGATGATGAATCGACACGGCGCATTCAAACGGCGCGCGGACAAGCTCCATGCCCGCACAGCCGCGCAGGGATAGCATGGTTTCATCAAAAATGCCGCCTACAATGTCGATGTTCTTGCCGAGGTTGCCGAGGATTTCGCGGGCGTTTTCCGGCGTGTTCTCGAAGGGGACAATCTGGAACTTGATGTCGGGGCACGTCTCGTTGACCTTCGCCCAGAGCTTCATGAGCAGCTGCGCGGGCGTCATGGGCGACGAGCCGACGCGGATGACGCTGGTATCCTCCAGCATGGCATTTTTCGCGCGGGTGACGGAATCGCGGCAGTATTGGATGATGTATTTCGCATCCTGATACATGCTCTGCCCGGCTTTGGTCAGCGTCAGCCCGCGATGGGTGCGGTCAAAGAGCTTCACGCCCAGCGAATTTTCGAGCAGATTGATTTGCTTGATGACGGCGGTCGGGGTAATAAACGCTTCTTCGGCGGCTTTGCTGAAACTGCCCGCGTCGGCGACGCGCAGAAATGTTTCCAGCTGCGGATTGACCATATGCATGCGCTCCTTTCCGAAATCTTCTGATTATATTATACAAAAAACACATGCAGATATCAAACAACAAATTGTAAAGAGATGCAACGAAATTGTAAACATGCTAACCCTAAGGTGTGGACTGGTGAACAAACGGAAACTTCCATCCGGCGGAATCGGCTGGTATAATGCAGCCATCAGGTCGGAAAACCGCCTGAAATAACAACATCGTCTGAAAAGACGCAGGAAGGAGCATTTCCCCATGAAGAAGATTCTTGCATTTGTTTTGACCCTGATGTTCACGCTGACGGCGGTCGGTGCGTTTGCAGAAGCACCCGCGGAGGAAAAAGAACCGAGCAAGACGCTCGTTGTGTACTTCTCCGCCACGGGCAGCACCGAGCGCATTGCGAACATGATTGCCGAAGCGACCGGCGCGGATGTGTTCGTCATTGACCCCACGCAGCCGTACACCGACGACGACCTCAACTGGACGAACCGTGACAGCCGCGTTTCCTACGAGCATGACCATCCCGAAACGCAGAATGAAGTGGCGCTGAACACCATCACCCCTGAAAACTGGGAGAACTACGAGACGGTCTATATCGGCTACCCGATTTGGTGGGGCATTGCCGCGTGGCCGGTCAACCAGTTTGTGACGGGCAATGATTTCACCGGCAAGACCGTGATTCCCTTCTGCACCTCCGCAAGCTCCGGCATCGGTCAGAGCGGCGAACTGCTGGCGGAAGCGGCTGGCACGGGCGAATGGCTGGCGGGTCAGCGCTTCTCCTACGGCACGGAGGAAGCCGACGTGCTGGCATGGCTGGAAAGCTTGACACAGGAGTAACAGCGAAAATGGACAGCGCCATCCATATGGAGGGCAAATCATGATGAAGCGTTTGATTTCCATCCTCTGCTGCATGATGCTGCTGCTCTGCGCGGCATCGGCAGAGGAATCCATCACCCTCGGCACGCAGACTCAGCGCGGCTTTGTGAATGACAACGTGCTGCACAGCGCCATCGGGGACATTCATTTCAGCAGCTACATTCCCGCATCCTATGACGGCAGCGAACCGTATGCGCTTTTTGTCACCCTGCCGGGATGGGAAGGGCTGTACTTTCAGGGCGTCGGCGCGAATATGGTGGAGGACTTCGGGGTGGAAGCCATCCGCTACAACGAAAAGATGATTATCCTTTCGCCGCAGCTGAACGACTGGGGGCAGACCTCCGCGAATGAGGCGATTGCGCTGACGGAATACTTCCTCAGCCATTACAACATTGACCCCAAGCGCGTGTATCTGCACGGCATGTCCGGCGGCGGCGAAACGGGCTCGCTGGTCATGGGTACGAAGCCGGAATTATTCACCGCGTACCTCGCGACCAGCTCCCAGTGGGACGGCGATTTGAACGTGCTGGCGCAGGCGCGTACGCCCGTCTACTTCGTCATCGGCGCACAGGACAGCTACTATGGTTCGGACTCCTTCGTCCAGACCTACCATGCGTTGCATGACTTATACGCCGCGCAGGGCTTGACGGAGGACGAAATCAGCAAACTGATTGTATTGGATGTCCGTCCGGCAGAATACTTCACCGAGCGCGGCTTCCGCGACCAGCATTCCGGCGGTCAGGCGTTTGCACACGAGGAAAGCGTCATGGGCTGGCTGTTTGGGGAACACGAATAACAACATATCCCGCAGTTTTCCGATAAAGAGGACTGCGGGACTTTGTGCTGTCAAGGAAAATAAAGAAAAATTGGAGGAAAGACCAGTGAAAAAAGAAAATCAACCGAAACAGAGAAAACGGTGGAAGAAAGTGCTGCTGATTATTTTGTGCATCGTGCTGGTGCTGCTGCTTGCGGGCTTCCTGATTCTACGCAGTATCTTTATGCAGCCGAGCATTCCGGCGGCGACGGGGGATGACCGGACGATTGTGGAAACGGCGAATGGCAAAATTCGCGGCAGCCTGACGGACAGCGTGTATCAGTATCTGGGGATTCCCTACGCAGAGGCGAAGGAACGCTTTACGCCGGCAGCGCCTGTACAGCCGTGGAGCGGCGTGCTGGACGCGAATGCCGTCGGGGCGATGTCCCCGCAGAGCGGGATGCTGGGAATGTCCGCCGGAAATCAGGATGGCACGGACAACAACTGTCAGAACCTGAACATCTGGACACCCGGCATTATGGATGGTCAGAAGCGCGCGGTCATGGTCTGGCTGCATGGCGGCGGATTCTCGACCGGCAGCGCAAATCAGGAACTGTACAGCGGCAAAGATTTGAGCGCGAGCGGCGACGTGGTTGTTGTGTCCGTTAACCATCGGCTGGGCGTGGCGGGCTTCCTTGATTTGTCGGCATATGGCGAAAAGTACCGCTATTCGGGCAATGCAGGGCTGACCGACCTCGTGCAGGCGCTTGAATGGATTCACGAGAACATAGCGGCTTTCGGCGGCGACCCGGAGAATGTGACGCTGTTTGGGCAGTCCGGCGGCGGTGCGAAGGTGCTGGCGCTGATGACGACACCGTATGCCAAGGGCTTGTTCCAGAAAGGCATTGTGCAGAGCGGCGCAACTGAAACGATGGGCGTCACCTTCACGCAGAAGGAAGTCAGCGCTGACCTGACGGCGGAGGTACTGGCGCAGCTGAATATTCAGCCGGACGACATCGAAGCCTTGCAGACGCTGGATTGGCAGACGCTGGAGAGCGCATCCCAGCAGGCGCTTCGGCGGACAGCGGAAAAGTATCAGATTCCCGCGCCGCTGTCCAGCGGCTACGCGATGGAATGGGGGCCTGTGGTGGAGGGAGACTATCTGCCGACAAACCCTGTGACAGCAGATTCCTTTGCGGAGAACGGAAAGGATGTTGCCCTGCTGATTGGCAGCAACCTGAATGAGTGGACGATGATGATGGGCGGCAATCAGGGCAAGCTGTCAGAAGAGGCGGTGCAGGCGTTCCAAGCGGCGTATCCGACGAAGGAGGCCAGACGCGCCAATCGGGTGGATACGCTGATTCGTCTGCCGATGCTCAAAATCATGTCCCACAAAGCTGACCAGCTGGGCGCACCGGTGTATGCGTATGTGTTTACATGGAATCCGGGACTGCGGGGAGCATATCACGGCGCGGAAATTCCGTTTGTGTTCCATCATGCGCAGCGCAGTCAGGCGGCACAGCAGCTTGCCGACCGGATGAGCCAAGCGTGGGTCAATTTCGCCAAAACGGGCGTACCGTCAGCCGAGGGTCTGCCGGAATGGGAGCCTTACACGCGCGACAGCGGCGCAACGATGCTGCTGGATGAAACGCCCGCGCTGGTACATCATCACGATGAAAAACTGATGCAGCTGCTGGCGCCGGAATATGTGTACTAATCACAAATAGCAACTTTTCAGCTCCGACGCAGGCTGCAAATCATGACGGATTAAGCGCTGAACAGGGACGAAACCTGCACACTCTGGTATGATAACCTCCGAATCAGCAATCTTTTGTCCGCTCTCGTTATGAAGGAGGACGGATGTTGTTATTTCCGCATCCATGCGAAAATGCTATGATGATGACAGAAGTTATGTTCAGTGCACGGAACATAACGGATGGCAACAGCATACCCGACGGAAAGACAGGAGAAAATCATTATGAAGAAAATGCTGGCGTTCCTGCTCGCCCTGCTGATGGTTGGCATGACGGGCGCTGCTTTCGCAGAAGGAAGCACGATTATTCATCAGGACGGCGACCCGGATTTCGACGCGATGACCATTGAGCAGTGGGAGCAGTACGAGGTACCTTGCCCCAAACCATCTCACCCGTCCACCTTCTCCTTTCTCAATTTGTATGAATATACACTCTCATCCAGCCGTCCATCTTTCCCGAAAGAGTACGGCTTGAAGGCTGCTCGTCGCGCGCCCCAGTTCAGCAAGCGCTGAGTTCCCTTCTATACCAAGGCTTTTGCGCCCTATGGCTGTTATGGCAGTCATAGGGTGTTTTTTTATGCAGTTTGTTTTGAGTAAAATTATGCCGATTCCATTCCAGCCAAAGTAAAATCAGCAGGAATGTCCCTCGTTCAAAAGCGCAAGATTATAGGTTGCTTTCGCGCCAAAGAACCCCTATGATAGAGCATAGAATGGCAGATTCATATGCATCGAGACTGCTGCAAAGTGACAGAATGAGGGGATAGAGCGATGAAGATTACGAATTGTTTGATGAACCATCTTGAAAATCCGCTGGGGTTTGCGATGGATGCGCCGGTTTTCTCCTATCAGGTGGAAGATGCTGCGGGCAAACATCAAGCGGCGGCGCGGATTCGGATTTCGGCGGATGCGCAAGGGCAACAAGTGCTGGCGGATACTGGCTTTGCACCGCTGAACAGCTTGGGCGAGCGGATTGCGCTGCCGCTGCGCCCCTGTACGCGCTATTGGTGGACGGCAGCGGTTCGCACGGATGCGGGCGAGGAAGCAGCGAGCGAGCCGCACTGGTTTGAGACGGGGAAGCGAGAGCAGGCGTGGCAGGGTCAGTGGATTTCCTGTGCACCGGAAGAAAAACGGCATCCGATTTTCCACAAGACGTTCGCGGCGGATGGCGAAATTCGTCAGGCGAGGCTGTATATTTGCGGACTGGGGCTGTATGAAGCGTCTATCAATGGTCAGGCAGTGACGCAGGCGAAGCTGACGCCGGGCTTGCAGGACTATGCTTCGTGGGTTCAGGTGCAGACGTATGATGTGACAAAGCTGCTGCAAGCGGAGAACGAAATTTCCGTGCTGATGGGGCGCGGATGGTATCTGGGGCGGTTTACGGTTGACCAAGGCAAGGTGGATGTGCCATACCACGGGACGCGCTGGAAGCTGATTGCAGAGCTGCAACTTCGCTATGCGGATGGGCGCGAAGAGGTTATTGGCACGGATGACAGTTGGCAGGTGACGCGGAGCAACATTGTCTTTTCCGACATTTATGATGGCGAACAGGTGGATGATACGCTGCCGGACTTGCCGGAGGAGAACGCGGTGCTGCTGCATGAAGCGCTTCCGCTGGAAGATCAGCGGAGCATTCCCGTGCTGCCGCAGGAAGAAATTCGCCCGATTGCGCTGCTGGACACGCCCGCTGGAGAAAAAGTGTTTGACCTTGGGCAGAACTTCGCCGGAGGATTCCGGCTCACCGTGCATGAACCGCGCGGCACACGCATCTGCGTTCAAACGGGGGAGGTGCTGCAAAAGGGCAATTTCTACCGCGACAATCTGCGCGGCGCAAAGTCGGAGTATGTGTACATTTCGGATGGCAAACCGCATGTGCTGTCGCCGAAGTTCACCTACTACGGCTATCGGTATGCAAAGGTGACGGGTGTTCATCACCTGACGCTGGACAGCTTTGTGGGCGTGGCGTACTATTCGGATGTGCGCCCGGTCAGCACGATGGTGACGGGGGACGAAAAGCTGAATCAGCTGCTGTCGAATATTCGCTGGGGGCAGAAGAGCAATTTTGTGGATGTGCCGACGGACTGCCCACAGCGGGATGAGCGTATGGGCTGGACGGGAGACACGCAGGTTTTTGCAGCGACGGCGTGCTATTTGACGGATGCGTGTGCCTTCTATGAGAAGTATCTCTATGACATGCAGAAGGAGCAGAACAAGCGCGGCGGGTGCGTCCCGGATACGATTCCGGCGTTTTATATGCGTGGCGGATGCTGCGTGTGGGGTGACGCGGCAACGATTCTGCCGTGGACACTGTATCTGTTTTATGGCGATGTAAACATTCTGCGGACAGCTTTGCCGAGTATGCGGGCGTGGGTGGATTATATCGCCGCAGTGGATGGCGATACGCATCATTGGCGCGAGGTGTTTCATTTCGGCGACTGGCTGGCGCTGGATCATCCGTCGGGGCGGGCGGATGAGGTTCGCGGCGGGACGGATGAAGGCTTTATTGCCGATGCGTACTATTATCACAGCACGCGCTTGGTCGCGAAAGCTGCGGCCGTGCTGGGGGATAACGAGACGGCAGCAGCGTATCAGAAGCGGGCGGAGAAGATACTATCTGACTTGCAGCAGGAGTATTTTACACCGACGGGCCGCTGTGCGGTGGATACGCAGACGGCGCAGATTCTGGCGCTGTATTTCGGGCTGACCGATTACCCGGAAAGAGCGCATCGAGAACTGATGCGGCTGCTGCACCTTCGCGGGGATAAATTGAGCACCGGCTTCGTCGGCACGCCGCTGCTGTGCCGGGTACTGTCGCAGGTGGGCGAGGACAAGATGGCGTATCACCTGCTGCATAATGAGGAATATCCGGGCTGGCTTTATGAAGTCAACCTTGGTGCAACGACGATTTGGGAGCGCTGGAACAGTCTTAGCCCGGACGGCAGCGTTTCGTCTACGGGCATGAACAGCTTCAACCATTATGCGTATGGGGCGATTGGCGAATGGATGTGGCGAACGATGGCGGGCATCAATCCCTGTGAGGAACAGCCGGGCTTCAAGCGCGTGGTGCTTCGCCCTGTGCCGGATACAGCGACAAAGCATGTGACGGCGGAGTATCATTCTCCGGCAGGATGCTACCGCGTTGCATGGTGCATGGAGGAAGCAGGAATCTGCCGCTTCCATATCGAAATTCCTTTTGACTGCACTGCCAGCTTGCTTTTGCTGGGGGAAAAGCCGATGGAGCTGGAATGCGGGTGCTATGATTTTGCGTGTGCGGTTGAATGATTCCATGTGCAGGGAGGGGAGACAATGTATTCGCTGGTGATTGCGGAGGATGAGCTGACCACGCGCTGGGGGCTGGTCAATATGGTCAAGTGGAATGAGCTTGGCTTTCAAGTGGACGGCGAATTTTCGGACGGACAGGAAGTGCTGGCGTATCTGGAAAGCCATCAGCCGGACGTGATTCTGACGGACATCAAGATGAACCATGTCAGCGGGCTGGACATTGCGAAATTTGTGGCGGACAGGCAGCTGCCGGTGCAGGTGGTGCTGCTGAGCGGCTACCGCGAGTTTTCCTATGCGCAGAGTGCGGTGGAGTATCATGTGCTGCACTATCTGCTCAAACCGGTTTCCGTGCCGAAACTGCGGGACGTGTTCTGCGAGATTCGCGAAAAGTTAGATGCACAGGAAGCCAGCCAAAACGCCATGCTCAACCGAGAGGAACACTATGAAAAGCTCATGGTTCATCAGCGGCAGAGCTTTGTCATGGAGGCGGCTTCGGGCATCCTGAAAGATTCGGAAGTGCTGAAAGAACGCCTGTCGCTGCTGGACGTGGCCCCGAATCAGCCGGAGCGCCTTCTGCTGACGCGCGTGACGGTGCAGCGCAGCGGGTTTCTGTCGGATTGCGGCGTGCAGGAATTGCAGGAAGAAATCATCCGCATCTTGCACGGGCTGGATGCACGGCTGGAATTTTACCCGATTAACTGGGAGCGGGCGGGCAATGGTTTCCCGATGACACTGTTAGGCGTCTTCTGGGAAAAAGCAGCATCGGACAGAAACACGCCGCTGCCTGTCTGGAAGCTGAAAGAACAGTTAGAGCGGGAAAGTGAGCGCCTGACGGGGCTGCAAGTTTCGCTGACGCTCATCAAGAGCATGAACAATCCCGCGGAACTGGCGGAAAGCCCCGTCGAAATTGATGCGTCTGTACCCCTTGCGGCATCGGAAGGAAGCAAAATGCCAGAGAGCATCGAGCAGGTGATGAACTATATCCTCCAGCACTACTGCGAGGACATTACGCTCAATGACGTCGCATCGGCGGTGTATCTCAACCCCATCTACATCAGCCGCCTGATTAAGGAGCAGACAGGCAAGGGCTTTTCCGAGTGGCTGATGGAGATGCGCATCAAGAAAGCCGTATCGCAGCTGAAACATACGGATCGCTATGTCTATCAGATTGCAGAGGATGTCGGCTACCCGAATTTGAAGTACTTCTACAAGGTATTCAAGCGGACGACAGGAAAATCACCCAACGACTATCGTTCCCGGAAGGATGAAAAGGGTACATGAAAAAACAGCCGCGCCGGAGCAGCTTTATTACGCGCGTGCAGAACTCGCAGTTTCGCCGATTGTTCTTCAAAAACTGGCTGCTGGTCATTTTGTGCGTGATTCTGCCGCTGCTGGTATGCAGTCTCATCAGCCAGTATGTCAGCAGAAAGAACCTGATGCAGGAGCTGGATACATCTTCGCAGCGGAGCGTGCGCAACACAAAGGCGACATTGCAAAGCCTGCTGGATGAGGCGATGGACACGCTGGAAATTCAGTCCAGAGATTTAAGCATCCTGACGTTCTTGCAGCAGCCGCGCTTTTCGCCGTCGGATTATGATTTTGTCATCGAGGCGGGCGACATTCTATCACGCATCAGCCGGGATGAGCGGCGCAGCCTGTATGACTCGGTGGATGCGTATTCGCAGTTCAGCAATTATCTGGTGTCTACGCTGTACCGGGTGCAGGCGTATGAGCGGATTCCTGACCAGTCGCTGGTGGATACCTTTTCGGTGTATCAGGAGGAGCATCCGCGGCAGACGCTCTTTGCACAGACACGCACAAGCAGCTATTTGGGGCAGCAGAAACACCTCATCACGCTCTACCGAATCGTGGCGGTTGCGGAGCAGCAGAAGGCTTTTGTGTCTCTGAGCATTGACACGGACAAGCTGGGGCAGTATCTGGCGGATGAGCTGTTCCCTGACCAGAGCGCATACCTGATTGTGGACGCATCGAACCGCGTCATTCTGGACACGACGCATCGGCTGGTAGGGGAAAGCCTTGTTTTGCCGACTGCGAATCAGCTCGTTTCCTCTATGAACGGGAAAATCGGCGACGAGAATGTCCGCATTGCGTGGACGGACGTGGGGGAGTTCGGCTGGCAGTTTGTGCAGCTGATTCCGCTGTCGGAGTTTGAGGCGACAATGCGCTTTGAGCAGAATACCATCAATCTGGTGCTGCTGTTCAGCGTCCTGCTGAGTATGCTGCTGTCCTACCTGACGACGAAGAAGCTGTTCCGCCCGGTGGAGGCGATTCTGAGCATTCTGGAAAATCCGTCGAATCAGCAGATTACCGATGCGAACGGCGAAATCAACATGCTGCTGACGCGCATCCTTGACCTGTTCGAGAAGAACATTGCGCTGGAAAATCAGGCGATTGAGCGCGTTCATGCGCTGCGGCGGGCGCGGTCAAAGGCGCTGCAAGAGCAGATGACGCCGCACTTCATCAACAACGTCCTGCAAGTCATCAACTGGCTTGCCATCAGCGAGACGGGGAACGACAACAGCCGAACCAGTCAGTCCATCATCCTGCTGGCGGATATTCTGGACGAGGGCAAGAAGCAGAAGTACAGCTTGGTGACGGTGGCGGATGAAATCACCTACACAAAGAAATTTCTGGAACTGGAACGCCTGCGCTATGGTGACGGCATCGTCTGCCACTTTGATATTGCACCGGAGGCGGCAAAGAAGCTGATACCGGGCATTTCCTTGCAGACATTGGTGGAAAATTCCGTGGCGCATGGTTTCAGCGCGCGGGCAGGGCATGGCAACATCTATGTGTCAATTCACGATACGCCGTCGGGCGGACTGCACATTCAGGTGGATGACGACGGCGAAGGCATTGAGCAGGCGACGGTGGACAAGCTGTTCAGCCAGCTGGAAAAAGACTTTATCTACGCGGGCGAGCATGTGGGGCTGATTAACTTCTTCCAGCGCTTCTTGCTCATCTATGGTGAGGACTGCCGCTTTGACATTCGCAAGAGCGAGTACGGCGGCGCGTGCGTGGAAGTGATTACCCCGGCGCTGGGCGACGAGTGGCTGGATAGCATGGATGCAGGAGGTGAAGAAAATGCGGAATCTGTTTGACCCGGCAGCGGGCGATTGATGCACTCCTGCGCTATGACCGCCATGATTTGGTGGTGCGCCTTGGACATATCTGGCTGGATAACTTGGGAAAACAGCGGCGCTATGTGCAGCAGTACGACCCGTTCACGGGGGAAGCGGATGCTGGTGCGCAGGGCTACGGCCCGACGATGCTGGCGGCGCTGGAATATATCGCGATGCTCTACGGCGTGGTGTATCGCGGCGAACGTGCGCTGCTGTGTGCCTGCGGGGGAAGAGACAGCACAAGCTATACGCAGCGCATCGGGGAACGCACCATCCGTCTGGAACGGAAAAATGGCATGATGCGTGCATTCTTGGACGGAAAAGCAATTTACACAGGGGCTTGCGGGCAGTGCGTGGAGATTTCCATGCAGGGGGAGGTTCTGTCGGTGAAGCCGATTCCATGAGGAAGAATGGAATGCTTTTGCAGGGGGAAGCCGTTATAGGTTTCCTCCTTTTTTGCATCCTCTTTTTTCAACCTGCCGCCATTTTTACACGCTGCATGTCAAAATAGGAGGAATATTTCCCGTATTACGCATTGAAACAGGCGGATTGCCGTCTTTTTGTCTCCATGCTATACTATAACCATCAAGCATGTGGCAAACATGCGAAAGCGACAAAGGAGGCCCCTTCATGAAAAAGTTCCTTGGTTTGTTCCTGAGCTTGGCGCTGACCCTGAGCATGTTCTCCGGCTTTGCGCTGGCGGAAGAGACGGATCTTTCCTCGCTGACCTTCGGCAACGGCTGGAAGATTGACACGAGCAAAGAATACGTCGGCGACCAGTACAAGCGCTTTGACGGGCTGGAATTCACCCGCATCGTCAACACGTCCGGCTTCGATCTGCCGGAAGGCATGACCATCGACGACAACGACCGCGTGTGGATGTTCACGCTGATTACGGGCTTGCAGCCGAAGACGCTGTGGTCTGCGGCGGGCGACGCTTTCAATCAGAAGAAGAGCGCTGCCATCACCAGCGGCGAAATCCCGGATCTGATGCAGGTGGACATGAACCAGTATTACGCACTGGTGAAGGCTGGTCTGCTGGCTGACTTGACCGACGAGCTGACCGAAGGCCCGCATCCGAGCCTGCAGGCACTCTACGCGATGGGCGACAACCGCGCGCTGGATACCCTGCGCATCAACGGCCGCATCTACGGCATCCCGGAAGTGTCCATGAACTTTGACGGCAGCCCCATCGTGTGGATTCGTCAGGACTGGATGGACAAGCTGGGTCTGGAAGCGCCCAAGACCTATGCGGATCTGGAAGAAATCGCGCTGGCGTTCATGCAGAACGACATGGACGGCAACGGCAAGGATGACGCTTACGGCATCCCGGTTCTGCCGAACTTCTCCGGCGCTTACGGCGGCAGCGGCAACATGTGCGACCTGTTCCTGAACGTGGGCGGCGCTGCGCTGGGTCTGTGGCAGAAGCAGGAGGATGGCACGGTCATCTACGGTTCTCTGATGGACGGTGCGAAGGAAGCCCTGAACATGCTCAACGACTGGTACAACAAGGGCATCATTCCGGCTGACTTCGCAACGTGGAACGCGGACACCATCAAGCAGGTTATCGGCGAAGAAAAGGCGGGCATCGTCTTCTCTCCGTGGTGGGGCTGCTGGGACGTGCTGAGCGCGAACATCAACCTGAACAAGGAAGCCATCTGGTCTGCGTACCTGCTGCCCGGCAAGGAAGGCGAAGAAATCCGCTCCGTCTCCGGCAACCCGGTTCGTGGGGTCTATGTCGTGCGCAAGGACTTCTCCAACCCCGAAGCCTTCGTTTACGCCTACGACATGATGCTCAACGGCTACTCCATCGACACCGAGGCTTCTAACTTCGACGGCATCTCCTACCAGACCAACAACACCTATGTCCCCATGAACGCTTCCAATGCACCCTCGATTCTGACCTACCCCATGAACGAGGTCATCGAAAAGTGTCAGGTGACGCATGAAATCACCAGCATCGAGCAGATGCGCGAGTACATCCAGACTGTGACCAACGGCCTCATCAAGGGCACCGAAGACCAGTACACGCTGATGTTCAAGTACGGCGTGCCTGTGACCGACGCGATTGCGGAAGGCAAGAGCCCCCGTGAAGTCACCTTGGACGATGCGGACGAAATCACTGTCTATAACAACTATGTGGCGTGCACCGTGGGCATCGGCGCACTGGCGAAGGCACAGCCTGTGCCGGTCAGCACCATGTTCCAAGGCACGACCAAGAGCATGAACAAGTACCTCAGCTTCCTGCAGAGTCTTGAATCCGATGCCTATATCAAGATGATTATGGGCAACACCGACGGCAAGACGATTGACGAATACTTCGACAGCTTTGTCGCCGACTACATGGCGCAGGGCGGCGCGGAAATCACCGCTGAGGTTCAGGAAATTCTGGGTAAGTAATCCGTAAGGGATGCTGCCAGACCGAAGGCGTAGCCCACGGTCTGGCAGCTTTTTTCATTGCCGCAGGGCAAGAAGAGGGGGAGTAAAGCGCATGAAAAAGGGTGTCGCACTGCGTAAATGGACAATTCCGGATAAGGCATATTATTGGCTGCTGGTACTGCCGGGCATTATTGTGACCTTCATGTTTAATACGCGCACTTGGCCGGGCGTGCTGGCGGCGTTTGAGGATTTCATTCCGACGCTGGGCTGGTACAAATCGGAATGGATTGGCTGGGACAACTTCGAGATTTTCTTCCGCCAGCCGGACGCATGGCGCATCATCCGCAACACCATCACAATGGCGGTGGGCAAGATTATCTTGGGGCAGTTTATGGCGATTGCCTTTGCGCTGATGCTCAATGAAGTGCGCAATGTCCACTTCAAAAAGACGGTTCAGACCATCATGTATCTGCCGCACTTTGTTTCGTGGGTTATTTATGCCACCATCCTCAAATACGTCATCGGCACGAACGGTCTGCTGGAAGGGATGCTCAAATCAATGGGCATTACGGTGTCCATCTTGGGTACGCCCGCATGGTTCCAGCCGCTGATGATTCTCACCGAAACGCTCAAAGAATTTGGCTGGGGCGCGATTATCTACCTGTCTGCCTTGTCCTCCATTGACCCCGGTCTGTACGAAGCGGCGGAAATCGACGGTGCGTCGCGCTGGAAGCAGACGATTCATGTCACCATTCCCGGCATCAGCTACATCATCGTGCTGAATCTGGTGCTGAGCTTGGGCGGCATTCTGGGCGCGAACTTCGACCAAATTTTCAACATGTACAATCCGCTGGTGTATTCCACGGGCGACGTCATTGACACTTGGGTGTACCGTCAGGGCCTGATCAGCTTCAACTACGGCGTTGGCACGGCAGTTGGCCTGTTCCGCAGCGTGATTGCAATGGTGCTGACGATTGCGGCGTACTGGGGTGCATACAAGTTTGCCGACTACAAGATCTTTTAAGGTGGTGCAGGAGAATGACGACGAAGAAAAAGCAAAAGCTGACGGGCGGTCATGCGGTGATTATCATCGTGCTGGTTCTGCTGGCGATTATCTGCTTCTACCCCATGTGGTATACGCTGATTATGTCCTTCTCGGATAAGGTGTATGTGGATGCGGGGCGCACATGGCTGATTCCGCTGGGGCTGAATGTGAAATCCTACGGCAAGATTCTCAAGGACAGCCTGTTTTTCAGCGCCATGTGGGTGTCTGTCAAGCGCGTGATTGTGGGCTGCGCGGTCAGCATGTTCATGCTCATCATCACGGCGTATCCGCTGTGCGTGCCGGAGAAGAAATTCCCCGCGAGCAAGTACATCAAGTGGTTCTTTCTGGCGAACATGATGTTCAGCGGCGGCTTGATTCCCTTCTACTCTTTGATGCGGCAGTACAATTTGTTCAACAATTTCTGGGTGCTGATTCTCCCCGGCGCACTGCCTCTGTGGAATATGATTCTGATGATGAACTTCTTCCGCAATGTGCCGTATGCCCTGAATGAATCCGCGACCATCGACGGCGCGAACCCGATTCAGATTCTCTTCAAGATTTATGTGCCGCTGTCCGTGCCGTCGATTGCGTGCTTGTTCCTTTTCCAGTTTGTTGGACACTGGAACGGCTATCTTGACGGCTTACTGTACATCAACGACCCGGCGAAACAGCCCTTGCAGACCTACATCTACAACCTGTCGGTCACACTGGACTATTCCACTATGCGCTCCGAGGACATTATCGCGATGGCGCAGACGTCCGACAAGACGCTCAATGCCGCGAAGGTCATCGTGGCGATGGTGCCGATTCTGTGCGTGTATCCCTTCATCCAGAAGTACTTCACCACCGGCATGAACCTTGGTGCAGTAAAAGAGTGACACATATAGCGGCAAAGGAGACAAGCGATGGACACCATGACCTTTATTCGAGAGAACTGGAAGAACACGGCGCGGCTTTGTCGGGAAAGTCATGATGGCAACATCGGTCTCCCTTACCCGTACTTTGTGCCGAGCATCACGGGCGGATTCAACAATCTGTTCTACTGGGACAGCTATTTCACGGCGCAGGGGATGCTGCGCCACGGGCAGGAAGCGCTGGTGAAATCCACGGTGGATGATATGCTCTACCTCATCGACCGCTATGGCTATATGCCCAACGGCAATGCAAAGGTGCTGATGGGGCGCTCCCAGCCGCCGTTTTTGAGCGAGCTGGTGCGGCAGCTGTACGGCATTTATCAAGACCCGGTCTGGCTGCGCACGGCATACTGCATCCTGCAAAAAGAGCATGATTTCTGGATGAAAAAACGGCAATTGCCCTGCGGCTTGAATCGCTACGGCTTCGATGATTTGTCGCCGGACGGCATTGCAATGGGGCTGGATGTCGCCAAGCGGTTGCCCGGTGTGGACTTTTCCGGCAAGACGGATGCGCAGATTGCCGAGAACGTGATGGCGGATGCGGAAAGCGGCTGGGATTTTTCGCCGCGCTGCATGGGGCATCAAACGGACTGTGCCTATGTTGATTTGAACGCGATTCTCTATGGGATGGAAAACAACCTGACCTTTTTTGCGCAGGAATTGGGCGAAGTGGCGGAAGCGGACAAGTGGGCACAGGCGGCGCAGCGGCGGAAAAAGCTGATGCGTCAGATGCTCTTTGACGGCGAAGGCTACCGTGACCGCGATATGACGACGGGGACATTCAGCCCGATTTTCTCCGTCGCGTCCTTCTATCCGCTGTGGGCGGGTGTCGCGACAGAAGCGGAGGCTGCAAGCACCGTGGCGCAGCTGCCGCGGCTGGAATACGATTTCGGATTGGCAACCTGCGAACCGGGGGCGCGCACATCCGCGTTCCAGTGGGATTACCCCAACGGCTGGGCACCGCTGCACTTCATTGCGGTACATGGTTTGCTGCGGTATGGCTATCGTGCGGAAGCAGAGCGCATTGCACGCAAGTATATCCATGCGATTGACCGCACGTTTGCCGAGACCGGCACACTGTGGGAAAAGTACAACGTGACGGACGGCACACTGAATGTGACTGACGAATACAAAATGCCGCCGATGCTGGGATGGACAGCGGGCGTGTATGTGGACTTTACGACGTTGTTAGCCCCAAATGGCTGATGCAGTGCGGATTCCTTCCTATCCTCGGAAGCAAGAGGCAAATGCTCCTGCTTTCCTGCGCAGAAAGGTGGATAAATATGATGAACATGATGCTGAAAGGCGTTTGCGTGCTGTTAGGCGCGCTGGTGATTGCAGGCGCACAGAGCGTACATGCGGAAGAAACGGTTCATGTGCCGCGGCAGCCCTATGAGCTTTGCTTTGCGGATTCGATGAATGAAGTTCATGCTCCGAATGGCATTGAATCCGGCTGGGAAATCGACAACCGCGCAGGTCGCCCACGGACGGAACTGGACAGCAGCGGCGTGCTCAGCGACGTAATGACGGATGAACATTCGCGGCTCATCCGCTATTTCAATGTCGTGTCCGAGGGCAGCATTGATTTGCAGTTTCAGGTCAACTATGTATACAATTTCAACGGCAATGTGCTGAGCCTGAACGATGCGGAGGGAAACAGCATCTATCGGCTGGTCACATCCGAGGGACGTTTCGCGATTCAGCAGATAGACGGCAGCCTGACTTACGTCACGCAGGAAACCTGTATGGCACCGTACAAGGTGATTTTCCGTGTGACGGCTGATTTGGACACCGGCACAGCGCACACTTGGATTAACAATGTGGACTGCGGCACGTCGGCACTGCTGGGCAGCAGCATCCGCAGTCTGTCCTTTGAAACCAGTGACGAGACGCTCAACGAAACGCAGGTCATCGGCGGCTATGTGCAGGCAAACTATGCCGTCTACGAAGCCTTTGACGACCCGGTCAGCGTCATTAACTGCGAGTTTGAGAACGCGAATCAGCTGGTTTTGCGCAATCAGGCGATGGAACTTCCAGCAGGGGTGCAGACGGCGCGTGACTTTGCCCCGCGCGGCGGAAAAGTCGTCTTCCAGACATATGTCTATCTGCCGGAAAACAGCGCGGGTCACATTCGTCTTTCGGACGGCGGACAGGAGCTGTTTGCCGTCGAAATGCGCGACGGCGCTTTCCGTACGGCGGATGCGGAATTGAAAGCTTACAGCGACAAGCTCTGGTATCATCTGCGGCTGGAAGCGGATTTGGATGCGCATACCGTGACGGTCAAGGTGAATCATCAGACGAAAGGGACGTTCGCCCTGCCGGAAAACATCACGGTGCTGAACCGCTTTGAGCTGGTCAACACAGGCAATACGGAAATCGGCTTTGATGATTTGCAGGTTTTTGATTTGGTGGATTATGACGTGCCTGCGCCAGTTGTGCCGGAGAAGGAAAATGACTACATCTTGGGGATGAATGTCTGCTCTTTGTGGCGCAACGGCGAACACTTCGGCTGGTCAGCCATTACGCCCTATGACGATTTGAAATCCGTGCTGGGGTACTATGACGAGGGTCAGCCGGAAACGGCGGATTGGGAAATCCGCTTTATGGCGGAGCACGGCATCAATTTCGAGGCGTTCTGCTGGCTGGGGCGCGATACCGATCAGCCCATGAAAATCGCATGGGATTCCACGCAGCTCAACGATGCCTATCTGGAAGCCAAGTACAGCAATTTCGTGAAATTCTGCCTCATCTGGGAAGCGCAGAACGGCTCTACGCCCAACACCAGCACGGATTTCCGGAATTACTTCGTCCCGTATTGGCTGGAATACTACTTCTCCAATCCCAACTACATGACCATCGACGGCAAACCCGTATTCATGATTTTCGGCGCGCAGACGCTGGTGAACAAGTTCGGCAATACGCTGAAAGATGAGTTTGACTATCTGCGCGGCGAGGTGCGCAAGCTGGGCTTTGAGGACATGCTGATTCTGGACTGCAACAGCTACATGAACACAAGCCTGAAGCAATACGGCTTTGACGGCTGGTATGCGTACAACTGGGGCAAGCAGGGCTGCTATTTCAGCGCGAACGAGAGCATGACCATGTATGCGGTGAATCAGAATGACGTTTATACCGTGCCGACCATCAGCACGGGTTTCAACGCGATTGGCTGGTCTGGCATCCGCACGCCGGTGATGTCACTGGAAGAGTTCCGCCAGACGAATGAATGGGTGAAGAATGTCTACCTGCCCACCTATGCGCAGAAGGGAACGTGGCAGGAGAAGCTCATCATGCTGTCCAACTGGAACGAATACGGCGAAGGAACGTACCTGATGCCCTGCGAAGGGACGCACGGGTTTGGCTATCTCGACATTCTGCGGGAAATGTACACCACGGGCGGGGCGCATGAGGACATTGTGCCGAACGAAGAGCAGCTGGCGCGCATCACGCACAATTATCCGCAGGATCGCCGCGTGTTGCGGCAGGATGGCACCTACCAGCGCCCGATGAGCAGCAATGTCCGCACGGTGGACATGACGGCGGATAACTGGCACGACTGGATGGACACCAATCACATTCTGGAAGATGAAACCGTGGATGAAAACGGGCGGACGCTGTATGTGGGCGACCACGATGACCCGCAGCTGAATTTCTCCAAGAAGTTCTACGAGGGGCTTGCAGCGAAGGATGTGCTGGCGATTCGCGTAGTGGCATCTATTCCGAAGGGCAAATTTATGCAGCTGTTCTTCGGCGTGAACGGTACGGGGCTGAGCGAGGGCAATTCCATCCGCATCTATGCCGAAAGCGACGAAGAGCACGAATACGTCTTTGAACTGAGCAGCGTGGAAAACTGGAATGGGCAGATTACCGCCCTGCGCCTCGACCCGTTGAGCGGCGCAAATACACACTTCACCATCCGCTCGATTACGCTGGAATTGCAGGATGAAGTGCCGGAAATCATCGTGAACGGTCTGCGGCTGGAAAATACCATGCAGATTCAGACGGTTGACGGCGTGGACTACATGCCCTTTAACCCGACTGTCAGCCTGATTCAGGAGTACCTGTACACCTACTACGAGTGGAATCACGATGCGCAGGTGCTGACGCTTACGCGGGACGGTCACAGCTACCGCTTTGCGGCGGGCAGCAGCGTAGCGGTGAAGGACGGCACGGAGGAAATTCCGCTGGACGGCGCGGTGTTCATGAACAGCGGCATTCCGATGCTGCCGATTGAGAGCTTTGCCCGCGTGCTGGGATTCCCGTGCATCCGGCAGGAGAAGGACTATTGCATTGACACGCCGGAAAAGACGCTGTTCTCCCGTGCGGCGCAGTCTGCATCCGGCAAGAACGTATGGGTGTTTGATACCTTGGGCTATTTCGGGCAGACTTCGGCGTTCCAGCTTCGCGGCTGGAAGGCGGAACGCGGCACAGTGGGCTACGGCGTGGATTATGTGCAGCTGATGACGGATGCCACCGGCACGCCGTGCTTCACGCTCACAAAGGCGGGGCAGGACTGCGCCGTGCTGCACACGCTGGAAATCGTCTGCCGCGGCGAAGGTGACTTGACGATTTCTTTCCAGACGGACGAAGCGGAGGATGCAGCGGCGCTGACACTGAATTTGTCGGAATATCCGGCGGATGGTGATGGCTTCCGCACCATAAGTGTGGATTTTGCGGACTTTGCTTCGTGGACGGGCAGTCTGAAAACGCTGTCCATCGAGACGACCAGTGACGTGCTGGATATTCAGGCGATTCGCTTTGTGGAGGCACAGTGAACATGCAGAAGAACTTTGCACAGGCGGATTACGCTGCGACCGCCCGGCAAGCCGCCGCTGAGGGTGCTGTGCTGCTGCGCAACTATCGGCACGCGCTTCCGCTGGAAGAGGGCTGCCGCGTGGCGGTTTTCGGGCGAAATCAGCTGCACTACTACCGCTGCGGCATCGGTTCGGGCGGCATGGTCAACAGCGCGTATGTCGTCAGCATTTTGGATGCGCTGAAAGCGGATTCGGACATTGTGCTGAATCAAGCGGTGCTGTCCGCCTATGAAGCGTGGCACGAGGCGCATCCGCTGGAAGGCTGCAACGAGTGGGGCGAAGAACCGTGGAGTCAGGCGGAAATGCCGCTGCCGGAAGCATTGGTGCAGCAGGCGGCAAAAACGTCGGACGCGGCGCTGATTTGTATCGGCCGCACGGCTGGCGAAGATCACGATTCGTCAGCCGCGCCGGGCAGCTTTCTGCTGACCGAGGAGGAAGAACGCACGATTCGTCTCGTCTGCCGATATTTCCCGCGCAGCATTGTGGTGCTGAACACGGCGGGCATCATCGACATGACGTGGGTGAAACGCTGTAATCCAGCAGCGATTCTGTATGTCTGGCACGGCGGGCAGGAGGGCGGCAACGGCGCGGCGGATGTGCTGACGGGGCGCGTGAACCCGTGCGGCAAGCTGCCGGACACGATTGCAGAGCAGCTGTCCGATTATCCTGCGAATGCGAATTTCGGGAATGCAGAACGGAATTTCTATGCGGAAGATATTTTCCTCGGCTACCGTTATTTCGAGACGTTCGCGCCGGAAAAAGTGCTGTATCCGTTCGGCTTTGGGCTGTCCTACACGGCGTTTTCCATCGAAATGACGGATTTTCACGAAACAGCGGATGCGGTGGATATGACCGTCTCTGTCCACAACACAGGAGACTGCGCGGGCAAAGAGGTGGTGCAGCTGTACTGCGAAGCGCCGCAGGGGATGCTCGGAAAATCCGCGCGGACGCTCTGTGCTTTTGCGAAAACGAAACTGCTGGCGGCAGGAGAGGCACAATTATTGACGCTGACCGTGCGCAAGAATGACCTTGCATCCTATGATGACAGCGGCGTGACCGGGCATCCGTTCTGCGAGGTATTGGAGGCGGGTACATACCGCTTCTTCCTCGGCGGCGACGTTCGCAGTGCAGGACAAATCGGCACATTTACGCTGGCGGAAACGCATGTCACGGCACAGCGTACACAGGCATTAGCGCCCGTTAGCCCCTTCCAGCGCATGAAAAACTGCGGCGGCAAGCTGTCATGGGAGGATGTGCCGCTGCGGGAGTACAATCTGCATCAGCGCGTGCAGGCGCATTTGCCGGAAAGCATGCCGATGACGGGCAATCGCGGATTCCGCCTGTCCGACGTGGCGGACGGAAAAATCAGCATGGCGGATTTTGTCGCGCAGATGGATGAAAACATGCTCTGCGCCCTTGTACGCGGCGAAGGCATGTGCTCACCCAAGGTAACGCCGGGGACAGCCGGTGCATTCGGCGGACTCAGCCCGAAGCTGCAAGCGCTGGGCATCCCGGCAATCTGCTGCGCGGACGGGCCGAGCGGCATTCGCATGGACTGCGGCACACAGGCGTTTCTGCTGCCGAGCGGTACTTGTCTGGCGTGCAGCTTCAATGAAACGCTGATTTCAGATCTGTATGCGTGGACGGGGCAGGAAATGCGCCGCAACCGCATTGACCTGCTGCTTGCACCGGGCATGAATCTGCATCGGCATCCGCTGAACGGGCGCAACTTCGAGTATTTTTCGGAAGATCCGCTGCTGACGGGTAAAATGGCGGCGGCGGTCATCAAGGGCTTGCAAAGCAGCGGTGTTAGCGGCACTATCAAGCATTTTGCGTGCAACAATCAGGAATATCGCCGAAATGACGCGGAAACCGTTGTGTCCGAGCGTGCGCTGCGGGAACTGTATCTCAAAGGCTTTGCGATTGCCCTGCGGGAATCGGGTGCATTCAGCATCATGACGACATACGGCCCGGTCAACGGCTTGTGGACGAGCAGCAACTATGACCTGCTGACCACTATCCTGCGGCAGGAATGGGGCTATCACGGCGTTGTCATGACGGACTGGTGGGCGAAAGGCAATCAGGAAGGGAAGGACGGCAGCCAGCAGGAGGTCGCCGCCATGATTCGCAGTCAGAATGACCTGTACATGGTCACATCCGGTGCGGAAAACAACGGCAACGGCGACAATCTGCATGTGTCGCTGGAAGCTGGGACGTTGACTATCGGCGAATTGCAGCGCAGTGCGGCAAATATCTGCCGGGCGATTCTGCGCCTTCCGGCGTATCGGCGGCTGGTTGGCGAAGAATCGGCAGAGGAGCAGGAAGCGGCGGATGCTCTCACGCCGGAAGAAACGGCGATGCAGGAGATGACCGTCGTTCGGATGCAGCAGGAATGCACGCTGCCCAGCAAGTGCCTTTGCGGATGCAGGCGCGGGGAATACCGCATGTTCCACATTCTCGCCGAACAGATTGGCTGCTATGAACTCTCCTTTGACGTGCGCGCGCAGAGCCAAAACGATGTTGCACAGCTGTCGATGACGATTTACCGCAACCGCTCGCTGATGCAGACCATCAGCTTGAAGGGGAGCGACCGCAGCTGGCGAAGCGTTACGGTGGATTTGGGGATGATTTGGCAGCCGAACTTCTACCTGAAATGGTTCTTCAGCATGGGCGGCATCGAGGTTCAAAACGCGGCAGTACGCCGAACAAAGAACGAGAAAGAAATGCAGGTGTAAAAATGTTCTTTGCATATACCGGACGGGCAGATGCAATGATTCGCTTCGTGCAGGACAAACAGCTGAAAGACCCGCAGTTGTGGCAGCTGGCGGCGGAGCAGTTCACCGCGCCGGTGGATGATGCCGATTTGGGCTGGCGCGGCGAATACTGGGGCAAGCTCATGCGCGGCGCGTGCATGACGTGGGAATATACGCGGGATGCGGCGCTGTATCAGCTGCTGGCGGACACGGTGGATGCGCTGCTGGACTGTCAGGATGAAGCAGGGCGAATTTCGACATACAGTCCCGCGCAGGAGTTCCAAGGCTGGGACTTGTGGTGCAGAAAGTATGTCCTGCTGGGCTTGTGGCACTTCCATCAAATCTGTCAGGATGTGCGCCAAAAGCAGCGGATTGAGCAGTCTGTCTGCCGTCAGCTGGACTATATTGAGGCGCACATCGGCGCAGGGGTCAATCAGAAGAAAATCACCCGCACGTCAACGCATTGGCAGGGTATCAATTCCAGCTCCATTCTCGAACCCGTCGTGCGCTGGTACCGGGTTTTGATGCGTCCGTGCGATTTGGCATTTGCAGACTACATCGTTGCAAACGGCGGCGCGGACAGCTTCAACATCTTTGAAGCCGCCTATGAGGATAAGTTGTACCCGTATGAATATCCTGTCGTCAAGGCATATGAACTCATGTCCTGCTTTGAAGGGCTGGGGGAGTATGCTGACGTGACCGGCAGCGACAAGTGGCGCACAGCGGTTATCCGCTTTGCGGAGAAGCTGCTTCAATCCGAACGGACAATTGTTGGCGGTTCAGGCTGCAAGCATGAGCTGTTCAATCATTCTTCGCTCATGCAGACGGATGACAGCTATGACGGCTTGATGCTGGAAACGTGTGTGACAGTGACGTGGATGAAGCTGATGCACCGGCTGTATCGGATGACGCATCATCCCAAGTATTTGGATGAAGTGGAGATTTCTGCGTACAATGCGCTTTACGGGGCAGTCAACACGCAGGGAAGCACCTGCGGCGCAGAGACAACTTTCGATGAACCCGTCTATCGGCAGGTCTATGACTGCGCGACGGCAGTACAGGGCGGGCAGGTGTTTGACAGTTACAGCCCGCTCCGCGCAGGCATCCGCGGCAGGGCGGTGGGCGGCTTCAAGAGTATGAGAAATGGGGCGGCGTACTGCGGCTGCTGCATTGCTATCGGTGCGGCGGGGACGGCGCTTGTGCCGATGGCGAGCGCCAGCCAGCAGGAGCGTGAAGTGGAGATAGGGCTGTACCTGCCGGGGACGATTCATCTGATGATGGAACAAACGCCTGTGCAGCTTGAACTTCGCACCGAATATCCCTGCGATGGGCAGATTGACATCGGTCTGTCACTTCCGCAAGGCATGTCGGAGACATTCACGCTGTCGCTGCGGATTCCGTCGTTCGCAGAAAACAGCAGGGCATGGGTGCAGGGGAAGGAGATTCCCAACGTGCAGGCAGGGCAGTTCCTGCATGTTGCGCGCCGCTGGCAGGACGGCGATACTGTCCGCTTGCTGCTTGATTTGCATCCGCGCATTGTCTATGGGCAGGAAAATCCGCCGACGCACGGGGCTGTTCTGTATGGCGCATTGGTTTTGGCGCGGGACAAGCGCGTCAGCGAAGTCGGAACGCCCGTGACGCTTGGCGAACAGGTGGAAGTGACCAGAATCCCGAATCCGCCGATTCCGTGTCAGGGGATGTTTGAAGTTGTCTCCGGGCGGGAACGGCTGCTGATGGTGGATTACGCCTTCGCCGGACAGACGTGGCGGCGGGACAGCGAGATGGAAGCATGGATGCGGCTGAAAAAAGACTGAAAAACAGGCAAGGGTGGAACGATGGACGCTGTTTTGAAAAGTGTACTGGCCGGACAAACCGAAAATTATTTGCTGCCATTTTTCTGGCTGCATGAAGGGCATGATGCCGAGCTTCCCACACAGATTCAGAAAATTGCAGAAAGTGGCTGCCGAGCATTCTGCGTAGAGTCGCGCCCTTATGAACATTTCTGCGAAGAAGCATGGTGGAAAACCATGAACATTGTTCTGCGGGAAGCACAGAAGCGGCAGATGCGGGTGTGGATTCTGGATGACAAGCATTTTCCAACAGGCTATGCAAACGGCATTCTGGCACACAGCGAACCGAGTTTGCGGCGAAGGTTTTTGCGGGAATTTCATGTAGATGTGATGGGCCCGGCAAAGGACATCACTCTCTTGATGCCGCAGTTTACATCGGAAGAACAGCTGCTGACGGTAGTGATGTATCGCCGCACGGGGCGGGAAGAAGAATTGACGGGAAAGCCGATTGTGCTGAACGCGAAGAAGGAAGACAAGTTTGTTTATCTGGACGTGCCGGAGGGCTGCTGGCGGGTTTTCTATGTTTCAGCGTCGTTTACACGCGCAAATTCCCAGACGGATTATATTGATATGCTGTCGCAGGAATCGGTGCATAAACTCATCGAGGCTGTTTATGAACCGCACTATGCCTACTATGCACCGCTGTTCGGCAATACGATTGCTGGCTTTTTCTCTGATGAACCGCGATTTGATGCACAGCATGTCGGCTATATTGGCTATGACAGCGGCATTTATCAGCGAACCGTAGGGCAGCCGGGGGTAGAACTGCCGTGGCGCGAGGCGGTGGCGGAGCGCATGTCGAAACAGGTGGAATCCCCTTTGCAGGCGCTGCCGCTGCTGTGGTATCCGCATACGGAGCAGACGGCACAGGTGCGCATGGCGTACATGGATGCGGTGACGAACCTCTGGAAGGAGAATTTCTCCTATCAGCTTGGCGGCTGGTGCCGCGCACATGGGGTGCAGTACATCGGTCATGTGATTGAGGACATGAACGCTCATGCACGGCTTGGCGGAAGTGCGGGGCATTACTTCCGTGCCTTGGACGGGCAGGACATGAGTGGGATTGACGTTGTTTTGCATCAGGTGATGCCCGGTATGGCGGATTACTGCACGCCGTCCTCCGTGGAAGGCGGAATGGCAGACGGCGAATTTTATCACTATGTGCTGGCACAGCTGGGGGCATCTCATGCACGTCAAAATCAAAGGATGAATGGAAAGGCAATGTGCGAGGTTTTCGGCGCGTATGGATGGGCAGAAGGAACACCGTTGATGAAATGGCTGATGGACTTCCTGCTGGTGCGCGGAGTGAATCACTTTGTGCCTCATGCGTTCGATGACCAGTTTCCGGACAGCGATTGTCCGCCGCACTTTTATGCAAACGGTCAGAATCCGCAGTTTTCCGGCTTTACGCAATTGATGCACTATGTGAACCGTGCAGCGCACCTGCTTTCAGGGGCGGACATGGAAGCATCAGGCGCAATCCTCTATCATGCGGAAGCCGCATGGATGGATGCGGACGCAATGCTGATGCAGAAACCGGCGAAAGTTTGCTATGATGCGCATATTTCCTATGATATTGTGCCGATGGACTATCTGAAATCCGCAGAGACAAGAGACGGAAAATTTGGGCGCGGCTATCGTTATCTGATTGTACCGGCCTGCAAGCAGCTCTCGCCGTGCTTCACAGAAATTGCGGCGCGTCTGCGAAGGGCGGGCGTGCCAATCTTCTTTATCAATGAAGCACCGGCAGGGGTGAATGCTTGTCCGGAGGAACTTGTGCCGCTGGCGCAGATTGCATCGCGTATTTTAGCACAGCATCTTGCGCATGATTATCAAACGTCGGCGCGGCTGCTGCGCATTGCAAAATTCACTCGCGATGAATTGACCGTGTTCTTCCTCTTTAACGAATCCTTGCAAACCGTGCAAACAACCTTGCAGCTGCCGGTTTGCGGGCAGTACATAGCAGCGGACTTCCTGAATGAACAGTATGTGCGGGATGAAGCTGCGCAGGGCGAAGTGACGGTGGAATTAGCTGCCGGACAGTCGGTGCTGCTCGTGTTTGGCGGCGTCTCCCAAGAAGAATGGTTGGCATTCCCGGCGAAGCAGGACAAACTGCACACGCAGATTCTCGATGTCCAATGGGATATTGACCTTCGCGAAACGGGACGAGAGGAAAATTTCCGCCCGCTGCGCAGGAAATCCAAGCTGTTCAATATCACCGGGCTGGAGGACGAACGGGAGTTTTCCGGCGAAATACGCTATCGTACAACGATAAATCTGGAAAAAGCGGAACGGATGGTGCTGAACATAGAACACGTTGGCATGACAGCATGTCTGTTTGCCAACGGCAGAGATTTAGGACAGCGCATTTGTGCGCCGTATTGCTGGGACATTGCGGACGCTGTTCGGAATGGGGAAAATGAGATTGAGGTACTGGCGGCAAACACGCTGGTGCAGCGAATGCAGGACAGGTTATCCTCGTACATGGCGATTCCCGCAAGCGGCTTGACGGGAAACGTGACACTATCAGTGACACAATAGGAGGAAGCATATGAACTGGCAAGACATTGTGCTGACTGCGAATTTTCCCGCAGAAATTTCCTGCGAGGAAATCAGCAGGAGCGAAACGCGCATTACGCTCCGCTGGGAAAAGCAGCCCTATGATGCGCCTGCGCTGTGCGTGACGTGGAAAACAGCGCTGAAAGACATCCAATATGAATGGTATCCCCTCTGCGGACGCGACCGAGCGCTGCGCACAGACTGGGATGCACCGATTCACACCAGCTTCTCGACCGGCGCGCCGGTGTTCTGCTTTTATAATGAAGAAGGGCAGAATCGGCTGACTATCGCCCTGTCCGAGGTGCGGCTGGAAACGCTGCACAGCTATGGTGTGCATGAGGAGGACGGCAACTTGCTGTGCCGATTGGAAGTGCCGCTGCCGATGACATCCTCTGCTGCACAGTACAGCGTGACGCTTCTGCGTCTGCGCGAAGATGTGCGTTATGAAACGGCTTTGCGGCAAGTTGCAGATTGGTGGGAGCAGCATTGTGCAACATCCCCCATGCCCGTACCGGAGGCAGCGCGGCAGCCCTTGTATTCTACTTGGTATTCCTTCCATCAGCAGACCGTGGCGGCGGATTTGGAGGAAACCTGTGCGCTTGCGGCGGCAGACGGTTTCCGCACCGTGATAGTGGATGACGGCTGGCAGACCAGCGACTGCACCCGCGGCTACGGCTATTGCGGCGACTGGCAGCCCGCATCGGACAAAATCCCTGATATGCGGGAACATGTGGCGCGCATTCATGCGCTGGGCATGAAATATATGCTGTGGTACAGCGTGGTCTATGTGGGCGAGTATTCGAAGCATTGGGCGACGTTCCGGTCGATGCTCCTGCGCCGCGATACAGGGGCGCACGCCGGCATTCTTGACCCGCGTTTCCCGCAAGTGCGCGCGTTTCTGGTGGATACATACGTGAAGGCGCTCAGGGATTGGGATTTGGACGGCTTCAAACTGGATTTCATCGATAGCTTCGGGGTCAGCTCCGATGCGCCGCCCATGCGCGAAGGAATGGACTACGCACTGGTGGAGGAAGCCGTGTGCCGTCTGCTGACGGATGTGCGTGAGGCACTGACTGCCATAAAGCCTGACATCCTCATTGAATTTCGCCAGAACTACATCGGCCCGGCGATTCGCGGCTTCGGCAACATGTTCCGCGTGACGGACTGCCCGGCGGATTGGCTGAGCAACCGCGTGGGCATGGTTGATTTGCGGCTGCTCAGCGGTGACACGGCGGTGCACTCGGACATGCTGATGTGGCATCCCGATGACAGTGTACAGAACGCGGCGCGCCAGCTGCTGAATGTATTCTTCGCCGTGCCGCAGATTTCCGTGCGCCCCGACCGTGTGCCGGAAACACACCGAGCCATGCTGCGCCATTATCTTGCGCTGATGGCGCAATTGCAGGCTGTACGGATGGCGCCTCTGCGGGCAGAATCGCCGCACCTGCTGTATCCGCTGGTGCGCGCCCGCAAAGACGAAACGGAAGCGATTGTTTGCTATGATGCGAATCAGGTGGTGCATTTGAGCGACGCAGTGCGGACGTATGTGTTCAACGCTACGGGCGTGGAAAAGCTGCTGATGCACGGGGCGAATGCAAGCTATACATCGTATGACTGCCGTGGTGCTGAAACAGGCAAGGGGATGCTGGCGCAGCCGTATAGCGAGGCATGTATACCGGCAGGCGGGTATGCGGTCGTGATTTCTGTGTAACAGATTGCTGTAAGAATCGGTGGAATCAAGATTGAAAACCCACGCAGCCCCACACCATCTCCCCCGAACACCTTCTCCTTTCTCAATTTGTATGAATATACACCAGCATCCAGCCGCGTTTCTTTCTCCAAAGAGTACGGCTTGAAGGCTGCTCGTCGCGCGCCCCAGTTCAGCAAGCGCTGAGTTCCCTTCTGTACCAAGCATTTTGCGCCCTATGGCTGTTATGGCAGTCATGGGGCGTTTTTGTATGCAGTCGGTTTTGTGCAAAAGATCTGCCTGGAATGTGATTTGTCAAGGATAAATTTATCCGAAATTGAAAAGTGCACAGTACGGCTTCCCCTTCTTCGGCCAGCTGATCCTGGACTGCCTGAACCGCACGGAAAACGCCATGACCCAGGCTCATGCCTTCAAGGCGGCAGAGCTGTGTCTGCAGGCAGAGGCACAGGCGCTGAAAATCAAATAAATGAAATAGACCGGGCTCTGCGGCAGTGCAGGGCCCGGTCATCTTGTTGTACGCCCGCCCTGGGCAATAGCTTGGTGGTGAAAGTCCACTACACGCTTGGTAGTAGGAAGTGTTAGCCGAACGGCAAGGGTGTCCATCGTGAGGTAGGATCTGAAGGAAGCCGTAGGCAAAGTTCTGAGCCGACGAACAGAAATCGCATACAAGGCGGGGCAGAGCGGACGAGACTGCAACACAAGTCAAAGTCCCATACTACCCGGACTCTGCCACGTAAATGCGGCGGCTACATGGAATGAAGGCTATTGTACCTTATGCGGGGAGATCTGTGGGGAACGCACCGCAAGATGTAACCCATGTTGCAAGGCATGGCTGAACCCACAGAAGTCAGTCTGGACCATAGTACCAGAGAAGTCGGTGAAAGTCGACAGAGGGAAGGGTCTGGCGGTTGCTGGTAATACAGCATGCCAGGAATCGGGCGTGTTGAAAGCAGTTGCTCGAAAGAGGATATCTGCCAGAGGATAGGTGAGTGACCGAAGGTATGGCAGAATCGCGGAGCGTCCTGATATCCAACTAAACGTGCTGCTAAGTACCAACAACTGAACCGCCGCTTGCGGAACCGCATGAGCGGTGGTGTGGGAGGACGGGGGTTAGTCACCCTCTCCTAACCGATTGCTGTGAGGACGATGCTCAACCTGATGCAGCCGCCTTCATGCCCTCTGTGATCCGCCTGTATTCCCCCGGCGTGCAGCTGACATATCCCCGAAATTGCCGGTTGAAGTTGGACAGGTTGCGGAAGCCGCATGCAAAGGCGATCTCTGCCACGCTCTTTGCCGTGTCCGTCAGCAGATGGCAGGCACGCTTGATGCGCAGCTGATTGATGTATTCGATCGCTCCCACGCCGGCTGCTTTCTTGAACTGTCCCATGAAGTAGCTCTTGCTCAGGTGGGTGATCTGTGCCAGCGTGTCAATGGAGATTGTCTCAGCCAGATTGGCGTGGATGTACTCAATGGCCGGGCGGATCAGCTCACTGGCGGCCGCACGGTTTCCCTCCTGCTGCGCGACGGCTCCCTGTTCCTCCATCTGCCACAGAAGGCGTAGCATTTCGCTTTTCAGCAGCAGATCGGCATGGGGCGTTCCGACTTTGGCGCAGGCGAAAATCCGCTCCACAGTCCGCTGCATCGCATCATCCGCATGGATGGGCATAACGATGTGCCTTTCCCCGCTGATCAGGGGGCGGATGCACTCCGCCGTGCAGCGGTCATGGGCGGCGCTGCCCAGCAGCTCGCCGCTAAACACCAGCGTGTCGTACCGCTGCACATCGCTGCCGTTGGGATAGATGGCATGGAGCAGGTTGGGCGGCAGGAGGATCACATCCCCGGCGTGGGAAATGAACCGCTCGTCGCCGTAGATGAACTCCGCGCTGCCGCTGAGGACATAGTTCAGTTCAAACTCCCCGTGCCAGTGCAGGGGCACAAAGGGAAAATAGTCCGGGATGCTGCACTCGTAATAGGTATAGGGCACCAGCGCCGTGCTGTGCTGCCGTTTCTCTGCCAGCATATTGCACCTCAAAAGTAGGATTGTATCAGAATAAAGGAGAATTTCAGAAGAAATCCGGTGTTCTGTGTAGTATTATACGATACAGAAGCAGGTAGCGCAAGCCTGCAAATGAAAGTGCAAAGGAGCATGACCATGGCAACAAAGCAGCCCCAGTGGCTCGACAACGCGATCTTCTACGAGATCTACCCCCAGTCCTTCAACGACACCAACGCCGACGGCATCGGCGACTTCCAGGGCATCATCGAAAAGCTGGATTACATCTGCAATCTTGGCTGCAATGCGCTGTGGATCAACCCCTGCTTCAAGTCGCCCTTCGGTGATGCGGGCTATGACGTGGCAGACTTCTACTCCGTCGCGCCCCGTTACGGTACCAATGAGGATCTCCGCCGCCTCTTCGATGAAGCCCACCGGCGGGACATGCACGTGCTGCTGGATCTCGTTCCCGGTCACACCTCCGTGGAGCACCCCTGGTTCAAGGAATCCATGAAGGCGGAGCGCAATGAGTACACCGACCGCTATGTGTGGACGGATTCCGTCTGGGAGGAGCCTCAGGGCATTGGCTGTATCCGCGGCATCTCCGAGCGTGACGGCTCCTGCGCCATCAACTTTTTCTCCAACCAGCCCGCGCTGAACTACGGCTTCCTGAATCCCACGCTGCCCTGGCAGCAGCCCATGGATGCCCCCGGCCCCCGCGCCACGCTGGAGGAACTCAAGAACATCATGCGCTTCTGGCTCTCCATGGGCTGCGATGGCTTCCGGGTGGACATGGCGGGCTCGCTGGTCAAGCACGACACCGACAGCCGTGGCACCATCCGCCTGTGGCAGGAGATCCGCACCTTCCTGGACGCCGAGTTCCCCGCTGCGGCCATGGTGTCCGAGTGGGGCGAGCCGGATAAGTCCCTGCAGGGCGGCTTCCACATGGACTTCCTGCTGCACTTCGGCTCCTCTCATTACAACGACCTGTTCCGCTGCGCCGAACCCTTCTTCTCCCAGCGGGGCAAGGGCGATGTGTCCGCTTTCGTGCAGAAGTATCTGGAGAATTACGAGAAGTCGGAGCGAAAGGGGCTGATCTGCATCCCTTCCGGCAATCACGATATGGATCGTCTGGCCCGCTCCATCCAGGGCGACAACCTGAAAATCGCCTTTGCCTTCCTGCTCTCCATGCCCGGCGCGCCCTTCATCTACTATGGCGATGAAATCGGTATGCGCTACATCGAGAACATTCCCTCCGTAGAGGGCGGCTACGGGCGCACCGGCTCCCGCTCGCCCATGCAGTGGGACAGCTCGGTGAACGCGGGCTTCTCTACCGCGCCCAAGGAGAAGTTGTACATCCGGCAGGACGAGAGCGCCGACCGCCCCACCGCCGCTGCCCAGATGGCAGACGAAAACTCCCTGTACCATGAGATCAGGCGGCTGATCGCCGTCCGGCAAGCCCACACGGCGCTGCAAAGCAAGGGCGAAATCAAGTTTGTGTACGCGGAAAAGGATGCCTATCCGTTGGCCTATCTGCGCAGCAGCGGCGAAGAGAGGATCCTTGTGGTCATCAACCCCGCAGATCGTGAGGTCAGCTTCGCCTGTGCGCATGTGCCGCAGGAAACCCTCTACCGCTTTGGCGGGGAGATTGCCCTCAAGGACGGCATCATGACCGTTCCGGCACAGACGGTGGGCTGGTTTAAGATATGATCACTTGAATAATAGCTCACCCGACCCGGTATTGCGCCGGATCGGGTGAGCTGCTTTTTCTGTCAGAATGTGTATCGGACGTGCAGGTTATCAAAGCGCGTTTCCCCGCCGCGCTGCGCAAACAGACCCAGCACCACGCCAGTGAAGCCGGTAGAAATCTCGTTGGACAGGAATTTCGACTGTCCGGAGCCCAGGCAGGTCTCCACGCCGTCTGCCCGGACGAAGAAGTGGTAATTGATGCTGTCCGAGCGGACGATCAGCTCCGCGCTGTCGCCGGGCCGGGGCAGCACGGCCTGCTCGTGCCGGATGCCGCCCACGTTCAGCTTCAGCACCGCCTCGCAGCCCATTTCCGTCCGGTGGAGGAACAGGTCGTAGTGCTCGCCCTCCGTTCCGTAGACGGTCACGCCGCCTTCGCCTGCGCTGTTGGTTACCCTGACAGAGTAATCCATGTCGAAGGCCTTCTGCCGCAGGGCAAGGAAGGTCGGACTGCCCATGTCATCCAGCGTGTCCTTGCCCGCCCGCAGGATCAGGTGATCCTCCGCAAAAACGTAGTTCGACCAGTCCGGGCAGCGCAGGGCACACCACTCGATGCGCCAGTCGGTGTTCCCGAAAGTATACTCGGTCTTGCGGGTTTGCGGCTTGTCAGAGGCGATGTCGTAGAATTCCTCGGTGGTGCCGTCGTTGCCGCAGTAAAGCCAGCCATTGCGTTCAAAATGCACCGGGGTCAGGAATACCTCCCGGCCCAGATGGTGGAATCTCATCCACATATGGATCTGCCGGAAGCCCAGCGACAGGATGAACCACTCGCCGCCGGGAGCCTGGATCAGGTCGCCGTGGCCGATGCCCTGGATGATGCCGGGCGCTTTGTCCCGGTTGGTCAGGATGGGGTTGTACGGGCAGGCCTTGAAGGGTCCCCAGGGGGTCTGGCCCCGGGCGAGGACGATCATGTGGCCGTACTCCGTGCCGCCCTCCGCCGCCATGAGGTAGTACCAGCCGCCAATGCGGTACATGTGGGGCGATTCGAGGTAGCGTCCGCCGGTGCCCTGCCAGATGCAGCGGCTGGGGGTCAGCTTGCGGCCCGTTTCGATGTCGTTCTCACACTGGCTCACGCCGCCCACGCCCATGTCATCTGCGCCGTTGCTGATGAAGTACACATGCCCGTTATCAAAGAGCAGCGACGGGTCGATGCCGCCCTGGTCGATGGTGATGGGATCGCTCCACTCGCCATGGATGTCATCCGTCCAGACGTAGAAGTTCTCATGGGTGGTGTCGTTGGTGGTGACCATGTAGAACCTGCCGTTGTTGTAGCGGATGGTGGGCGCAAACACACCGCCGGAGGAGGGCACATGGGCCAGCTGCACCTGAGTGGGACGGGTCAGCACATGACCGATTTGCGTCCAGTTGATCAGGTCATCGCTCTCAAAGAGCGGCACGCCAGGAAAATACTGAAAGGACGAGCAGACAAGATAGTACTTTCCGTTTGCTTCACAAACGCTGGGATCGGGGTAAAAGCCGGTGACAACGGGATTTTGATATCGCATGGTACGATGCCTCCTGCGGAATTACTGCATGATGATCTTCATCTCAAAGGGAGCCAGCTCGATGGTTTGTGCATCGAGTGTGAAGGTCTTGGGCTGGTCATCGTTGTTGAACACGAACCGGGCAGCGGTGTTTCCGGCGGTGCGGGTGACGATCTCCACCCGCGGCGGGAGTCCGGGGATGACCGGCAGCGCGGCTTCCGCGGCGGCCTCGCCGGCGATGCGGTCGTACATCGGCTGGGTACCCACTGCGCCCAGATAGTACACACTGCCGCGGCCGAAGCGGTTGCGCGTGATCGCGGGAGCGCCGCAGAAGTAGTCGCCGTTGTAGCGCGCCAGCGTTTCCGCAGTGTCCGTTTCGAGGATGTCGCACCACTGCCCGGCATGCAGCTCCGTGCCATCATGGAACAGGAGGGGCACCTGCTCCCAGCCGATGGGGGCGTATTCCACGGCATGCACGCCCGTCATCTGGCGGAATGGGCCGGGCAGCTGGGACATCAGGGCATTGTTGTGCGCATCCTTCACGCCGCTGCGAGTGGTCAGGATGACCGTGCCTCCCTGCTGGGCGAAGGTCTCCAGGCGCTCCACCATGCTTGCATCCGTTACATACATCTCCGGTGCGCATACGATGCGGTAGCCGTCCAGCGGTTCATGCAGGCCAATCACATCCACATTCAGGCCCAGTGCGGTGAAGGCCCGATGCAGCCGCTGGAGCTGCTCCAGATAGTAGTAGCCATCCGTCTGCGGCTGGATCTTGAAGGCATACTCATTGTCAAAGGCAAAGAGGATGGCCACGTCCGCATGGATCGGTGCGCCCTGCAGCTTATCCAGCGAAGCGGCGGTCTTGCACAGATCAGCAAATTCATGGAAGCGCCGTCCGGGCACGTTGGAGTGGTCGATCAGACCATGCCAGTGCATCTCCGCGCCAATGTTGGCCGTGCGCCAGCGGAAGTGCACCACCGTATCCGCGCCGTGGGCGAAGGCCTGCAATGCGTAGCCCTTGATCATCCCCGGCAAGGGTGGCTTCTCCATCGGAGACCAGCAACCCTTGCCGCCGCTGAGCTGCTCCATGATCCAGAAGGGGGCCCGCTTCACGCCGCGCATCATGTCCAGATGGAAGGCGTGGGAGTAGCAGCTTTCCGCATCACCGGGCAGCCGGGTGGCGGGATAGTTGTCGTAGGAAATGAAGTCCAGACCGGAAAACTGCTGGTAGAAATCCGGCATGTGCTCGCAGAACCAGACGTTGGTGGTCACAGGCCGTCCGGGACAATGCTGGCGCAGCTGTGCCGCCTGACGGTTGCTGAAATCAATGACGTTTTCCGAGCAGAAGCGGTAGAAATCCAGCATGTAGGCCGGGTTCTGCCAGGCATGGGGCAGGCTGCCATAGGGCGGCTTGATCTGGGCCCAGGAGGAATATTCCCCGCTCCAGACCACATTGCCGTAGGCTTTGTTCAGCGCCTCAATCGTGCCGTATTTCCGCTGCAGCCATGCGCGGTACTTCTGGATGCAGTGCTCGCAGTAGCAGAAGTAGGCCTCCAATTCATTGTCGATCTGCCAGCCGACGACGGCGGGGTTATCCGCATAGTGCTTCGCCATTTCGATGGTGATGCGGTCTGCATATTGGAGGAAGGTCGGGTTGGTCACGCAGCGATGACTGCGGATGCCCAGGTTGGTGAGGGTGCCGTCCTTCTCCACATGGACGATCTCTGGGTGCTTTTCATACAGCCACATGGGAGGGCAGCTGGTGGGCGTGCAGAGGACGACCTCGATGCCCCGCGCCGCAAACAGCGCCACGGCCTCATCCAGCCAGGCGAAATCGAATTCCCCCTCCCGGGGCTCTAAGCGGCACCAGGCAAATTCCGCCAGACGAACCAGCTTCACACCGATCTGCTGCATCAGGTCTGCATCGGCCCTCCAAAGTGCTTTGTCCCAGTGCTCAGGATAATAGTCCACGCCGATTTTCATTTCTTTCTTCCTCCGTTCTGCTTATTCTGCGGTGTGCAATACGACCATCGCCGCGCAGTAGGCAGGCAGTGTGACCTTCACGGCATTGCCCTCAATGACCGCCGCGCCGTCCAGCAGCTGGATCTTGCTGCTGTCGCCGTACACGGCGTAGACCGCAGCGGTGGTGTATTGATTCTCCGCGCCATTCAGATGAACGACGGCATTCAGCTCATCCGTCTCGCTCTTGTTGGTCATGGAGACGGTCAGGACGCTGTCATCCGCGCTGTTCAGGGCCGCATAGGCGCTGCAGAGAGACACGTCGTCCGTCATGCAGGGGATCAGCAGATCGCCGAAGGCCGCGCCCTTCTTGTCGTAGTTGGTATACAGGTTGATGCCGGCGAACTGATAGCCGTTGCCGCCCCAGAGGGTCGCCAGGTATACACCCGCATCGGCGTAGCAGCCCAGCGCCTCCGTCATGGCGATGGTGGCACTCACGTCCTCGCCGCCGAAGTTGTACTCGGTGATGGCCAGCTTCGTGCCGGGGTAGTACTTGTCGATAGAGGCCTGCACAGTTTTGAGGATCGGCACGTTCTCCATGCACCACTGGCCGATCCAGCTGTTCTCACGGAAGCCTTCCTCGTACAGCGTACGCACGGACTGCACGCGGTCCTTCGCGCTCACGCGGGCGGATTCGGAGTAATAGTGGATGTCCAGCACGTCCAGCAGGCGGATACCGGCCTTCTCAGAGGCCTGACGCATCTGATCGAGATAGCAGTCCAGATACCAGTGGTAGCCGTTTTCGGCCTTCAGCTGCTCCCATTCGCGGCTGCTGTCGTCGTCCGCCAGGTGGTCATAGGCGGTGTAGCCGAACAGCGACGGACCGAAGATCTCCGCGCCGGGGTCGATGGCCTTGACGGCCTTCGCCATCTCCACGGACTTCGCCGTCAGCTCCGCGATGGTGACGCGCTCCGGGTGTATACGGCTGTGGGTGTTGTGCCACAAGGCAGGCTCATTGTCCAGGCTGTAGCCCTGAATGCCCTTGGGGCTGGAGGAATCGCCGAAGGTCTGGACGATGAAGTTGACGTATTCGTCCATGTAGACTAGGCCGTCATTGGGATCGGGCATCAGGGTGAAGGGGGCGTTCTTGGTCAGGACGACCTCGTTCCACCGGGCAGAGGGCGCAGCCTCGGCTTCGGTGACGCTGCCGTTTTTGTCCGCCGCCACATAGCCCGCCAACTGCAGGGTGGTCAGGCGGTACGGGATCTTGTGGAAGCTCGCCTCGTTGACGAAGGTGGTGACCGCCGCACCGGGGGTCTCATTATTGCCCAGATTGCCGTCGGAGGAGTGGTTCCAGTCCGATCCGGCGTTGGAGGCGTTGTTCTCCCAGTTGTAGGCGGTGGTGCGGTTGCCGCCCTGCCGGACGGCGGTGGCCTTCACCTGCTTGTACTTATTCTGGTTGCCATACTGATTGATGCCATAGATATACGGGCTGATGGGCTTGCCACCGGCAGTCAGGTCAATGGTGATGTTCATGGTATTCTCCTCCGCAGCTGCATGAGTGAAGGGCACTGCCGCACTGGCCGCCGTCAGCACAAGCGCCAGCAGCATGGTCATGATCCGGTACATATTTATTGCCTCCTTTATTTCTCATCTGCAGGTGGTTCTTCCCAGAAGAATATAGTCGGGACGGGGTCTGACACCGGAGATTCCTCCATGTGGAATGTGCCCCGGTTCCATGTGTCGATGTAGAGATCGTGGTTTCTCACATACCGCACAAGGGTTTTTGCAAGGGTCAGCATGCAGACCAGCGCGGCGCTGTGCCCGTAGCCATAGATGATGGTGGGCTCGTCTCCGATGCTGGCGGACACGCGCCAGACGATCCCCAGCCGGTCGAGCCCGTCGATCACCCGCTGCACCCGCTCAAGGGGAATGCCAAGCTGGCGTGACATGTACTCCGCTGACTGCATCCGGTTCCGGCTCGCGCTCCCCAGGTAATGCAGGATGGTGATCGCGTCCTCGTTGGCCAGCGTGCGGAACAGGTTGACCAGCCCGCGTGTGGTTCCTGCCGCATCGCCCATGTCTGCATCAATGCCGCCTTCGGGAATTTTGAGGAAGCACAGGTACTTCAGATCCTCGTTCAGCCGGGCGATGGCCAGCTCGTGATTGCTGCGGATCTCGGCGTAGGCTTCCTTCTCCAAATGGTCGGGGTACTGGATTCGTATCCCCGGTTCGTCCTTGAAGGCGGCCATGGCTGCATAGAACAGCTCCATGATGACATCTGCGCGGGCCTCGGGGGCTGTGCGCCGGAGCCGCTCGAAGATCATGCCTGTCAAGTCCGGTTCCTCCCGCTCCTCGACCAGTCCGAAGAGCACATCCAGCGAGATCCCCAGCGTCCGCACCAGTACCGGCAGGAATTCCGGGTCAGGCAGGCTTCCATTCTCCCATTTGGAAACAGCCTGCGGGGTCACGTTCAACTGTGCAGCGAGCTGGCTCTGGGTCAGGCTGCAGCGCTTGCGGTATTTTGTCAGATTCCGGCTGAAATCAGATGACATCATGGATCAGCTCCTGCTTATGTGAAGTGGATTTTTGTTGACGAGTTCATTGCGTATATTATAACACAATTGTCCGTTGTGTGCAAACAATGCTTTCTTGCTAAAACTCAACTGTCCGTTGTCATTTCAAAGGGCAACATCTGCGTTGATGCATGCCACATGCAACTATTTTGCAGGTTCCGGGGCGCCGGGATATGGATGTGGTCAAGATAACGTGTAAGGTCGGGCATGGTTCTGCTGAATGATTATCGCATAAATGCTCTATACGTTAAGAACCGGACAGTCAGCAGCACATCTTTCACTACATATTTCCCTTACCCCATTGACATCCATCCGCACAGCAACTATAATCCCATTTGGGATTATAAAACCAAGGATGATGGATATGGATAAGAAAACGCTTTCTCTGCTCAACAACGTCAACCGGGCGATCATCAAATTCATACTATTTCCAGATTCACCTGCGCCATCTGCTTGCGCCTTTTCCCTTCTGGCGTCCGCTCATTCCACTTAGCGTAGCGCTGCTACGCTGCGTTTCATTCACGTTAGCCAGAAGGAAAAATTCGCGGCGCATCTTGGCGCATTCTTATCTGGAAATAGTATCAGAGGGATATATTCTCAGTGGTCAAGCGCCCACAACATCAGCTACAACGAAATGCTGGTGCTCTACACCATCCGTGAAAAGGGCTTCTGTACGCAGAAGCAGATCTGCGACAGCTATCTTTTGCCGCGCCAGACCATGAATAACGTCATCACCGTTATGCGGGAGAACGGCCTGCTCGAACTCAGCCCCGAAAACAGCGTGGGCCGGGAAAAGGCCTTTGTGCTAACTGGCAAGGGCAAGGAATATGCGATGCCGCTGCTGGAATCCATGAACCGCTTCGAGGAACAGGCCGTTGCCCTGCTGGGTGACGAAAAGCTGGCTGCTCTCACGAGCCTGATGCTGGAATACGACCAGGCGCTGGGTCAGGCCATGCAGGATGTGAGGTGAGCGCAATGGAGACATCGCAGATTTTCGGGACGGAAAAGATCAGCAAGGTACTGCTGAAGATGGCTCCGCCGGTGATGCTGGCGCAGCTGATTCAGGCGCTGTACAACATCGTGGACAGTCTGTTTGTGGGGCGCTATGCGGAATCGGGCCTGACTGCGCTTTCCATCATCTATCCCATCCAGTTATTGATGATCGCGCTGGCTGTCGGCACAGGCGTAGGCATCAACACCGTGATGGCTGCTCGTCTCGGCACCGGGCAAAAGGATGAAGCGGACGAATACGCTGGTGTGGGTACGCCACTGGCCGTCGCCATGTGGTTCGTGTTTGCACTGGCCTGCTGGCTGATCATGCCCGCTTATGCGCGGATGTCCACCAGCTCTGAAGCGGTCATTCAAGATGTAGTCACCTATGGACGCATCGTGTGCGTGTTCAGCTTCGGCCTGTTTCTTGAAAGCATCTGGACAAAGGTGCTGCAGGCCACCGGTGATATGAAAACACCCATGTTTGCGCAGATCATCGGCGCGGTGACCAATATCGTCCTCGATCCGCTGCTGATCTTCGGCATGCTCGGCCTGCCGGAGATGGGCTTTGCGGGTGCAGCCATTGCGACCGTCGCCGGACAGATCGTTGCTGCACTGGTGGTGATGGGAAAGTGACTGCGCAAATCGCCTGCTCTCAAGAAGTACGCCGCTCACATCAAGACCATCTTCCGTCTGGGCGTGCCGAACATGCTGATGCAGTCGGCGTATACCTTCTACATCCTTGGTCTGAACCTGATTCTTGCAGGCTTTTCCGATCAGGCGGTCACGGCGCTTGGCCTGTATTACAAATGGCAGACCTTCTTCTTCATCCCGCTGGGAGCCATGCAGACCTGCATCGTGCCCATCGTCAGCTTCAACTACGCTGCACACAACATTGACCGCTGCCGCAAGACGCTGACCACCTCCGTGCTGTTTGGTCTTGCACTGATGGCGGTGGGCACGCTGTGCTTTGAGGCGATCCCCGGTCCAATGCTGCGGGTATTCACCAAGGATATGCTGGTAGTGTCCATCGGCACCCATGGCTTCCGCTTCATCGGCGTGAGCTTCCTTGGCATGGTCACTGCGCTGATTTTCCCGGTCTTCTTTCAGGCTGTTGGCTTTGGACTCAAAAGTTCTCTGCTGACAGTCATCCGCACGGTGTGTTTGTTCGTACCGCTGGGCTGGCTGTTTTCACGCTTCGGGCTGGAATGGTTCTGGCTTACCTTCCCGGTGACGGAACTGGTGACGACGCTGGTGGGCTTTGTGTTCTACAGGCAGTTCCTTGCTGCACCCTATCGTGAAACCACAAGGAAGCACAAGCATGTAGAGCACAAGGACGCTGTCATTCAGCCCTCCAAGCCCGGCGTGATTATCACCATCGCCCGTGAACATGGTTCCTCCGGCAAGCAGATCGGCAAGCTGGTGGCAGAGAAGCTGGGCCTCTCCTTCTACTACAAGGAAATGACCGCCCTTGCCGCACAGGAAAGCGGGCTGGCGCAAGAGTTTATCTCCGATATCAACCAGAACGCACCCAAGATGCTGCATGATCTCTATCTCAGCACGACGGTCGTGCAGCACGCCATTGCCGCTCAGCACAAGGTGATCGAGCGCATCGCCGAAAACGGCAGCTGTGTGATCGTGGGCCGCGCCGCCGATCATGTACTCCGTGACCATAAGGATGTCGTGCGTGTCTTCATCTATGCGCCGGAGGAGTAACGCATTGGCAGAGTGATGGAGGTATACGGAGATACCCGTGAGGAAGCTGAGCACAATGTGCGCCGTTCCGATACTGCCCGCGCGGCATATTACCGCAGTATTTCCGGCAGAGATTGGGGAAACCGCAGCAATTACGACCTGATGGTTGATTCGTCCATCGGAATAAAGGATACCGCAGATGTGATTTGCCGCTATATTGCATCAAAGAGAAGCAAATAAGTGCCGGCCATGAAGCAGATTTATCTGCTTCATGGCCGGTTGCAATATCATCGTTCAGGTGTATCTTTATAATACCTGGGGGGCAGAATGCGGTTTCTGCTCGGCACGATGGAGAAACTCCCGAATGGATACGGGCTGCGTTGATTCGTCGAGACGTGCGGCAACATCCTTCTGGCTATCTCTGAGCAGCTGTGCGTCAAAGCGCTTTCCATACACCTGCTGCAGTCTGGTACTGGCAGTAGTGCTGGCATTGCGCTGAATTTCATCTGAACCTGCTTCTGCCTGACTCTGCAGCTGCTTATATTGCTGCAGGGTTTCATCCAGTTCAACCGAATACTGTTCCTTCTGCTCATCCAGTTTGTGCAAGCTGGCCTCCATGGCGGTGATTTCGCTTTGCACTGCCTTGACGCCAGCGTCATCTGCACAGCCCAGATCCAGCAGAAGGTTTTCTTTTTCGGAGAGCAGCTCTTCGATTTCTTCTGTGAGCGTCGTAATCTGCCGGGACAGGTTGTGCTGCTTGATGAGGTTCAGCTTGGAGGTATTCTTCTGTTCTGCCACCAAGGCCTTGCGAGCTTTGGTCTTCTGCCTGGTCTGCTGCGTAACTTCGTTGTACCGCTTCAGTTTCGGCTGAGTTGCCTGAATTGTCGCGGTGCGTTTATCCATACTCCTGACAATTGCCTTGATCTGATAGCAGATCACGATCAGCTTCTCCCGCAGCTTGGTCAGCTGGTCGGTGATGGAGGAGACCGCATCGGCTACAAGCTCGGTCAGCATGGAGACCAGATCCTTCAGCTCCCGCAGCAGCGCGTTGTCGGCTTTGATCTGCCTGTTCAACTCACATCGGTCAGAGATGATGCCCTTCTTCTCCATCGCACGGGCAGCAACACCTTCATGGATGGTGGGCTGCTCATCCAGTCCGCGCTCGGCGTGGCTGCGGTGATCAACACTCTCAGTGGAGCCAACCCGTTCCAAGTGCAAATTGACGATGTCCGCCCATGCGCTGCGCCAGAGGATCAGCTGGCTTTCGCTGTTCCAGCGCTCGGTGATGGGATTCTGCCTGCCGTAGGTGGTGCTTTTCGGATGCTTGGAGGCACGCTTCAAGCCCTGGGCTTCGCCATCAGCTGTGGTCATGTATACTTTCTTCTTGCCGACCAGATAGGGGTACTGCTTCTCCCAGCCCTCGTCCTGCGCCTGGAGAAATTCAGAAGCTGTGAAGCAGCGCTCCTCGTCGCCACGGATGCACAGATACTCCTTTTCCGTTTTGTACTGCCACTTTCCATGCTCGTCCAGCGGACGGATTGTCAGTAGTATATGAGCATGGGGATTGTGACCGGGCGGGTCAGGATCATGGATACCCACATCAGCGCACATGCCGTCCGCCACAAACTGTTGCTGGATGTACTCCGTCAGCAGGGCGATCTGCTGATCCGCGTTCAACTCACGCGGCAGGGCCACCACAAATTCACGGGCAAGGCGGCTGTCCTTGCTCTTTTCCGCATCTTCAACGGCGTTCCAGAGGATGGCACGATCCTGCCACTCGACGGGCGCATTCTCCGGCAGAAACACCTGCTCCCACACCAGACCTTTCTTCCGTGTGTAATCGTGATGGACTCCGTCGTACTCGTTTGTCACGCTGGAGCAGCTCATATAGGCTGACGCTGCCACGGCTGACCGGCCTTTGCCTCGGCTCACGATTTTTGCCTGCATGTGATAGATGGCCATCTGCGTTCACCTCCTTCGTCGTTGCCCATCCCCGTCGTACCCGCAAGCTGCCAGTGGCAGGTTGCGTCATGCCGCAGATGTGCTGCCAGTGGCAGGACAGCAAGGCGCAGGGTGGGATGGCATATGGGGATATGACAGAGCAGCCTGTCGCTCTCTGTGAGGAGAGCGACCGAAGGTTTCCAAAGGACGAGCGGAAAGCCCTTTGGTCGTGTCCGCAGACACGAAATGCCCCCTCGGAGAGCGCACGGCCCCGCCAGGGGAGACCACCGCCCCTCGGGTGGTGAGTCAGTGCGCCCTTCGGGGATAAAAAGAAGCGGAAGCATTCCGGTTGCCCGGAACGCCTCCTTTGTCGGTTGCCTGGTTACTTGGTTCTCAGCGTACTGCACAGGTACTCCTCCAGTTCGTCGGTGGTCATGGTTCGTGCCTGGGGAAAGGCCTTTTCGAGGATAGCCCCGGTCTGGATCAGTCGGCGGGTTCGTGCCTTCCGTTCCTTGTCCCGGTCGCGCATCTGGGCTTCCTCCAGTCGGTGTCGTGCCTGGATCAGTTTCTTTTCGTGTTCAGTCATGTTCGTTTTCCTTTCTGGTATCAAAAGAGCGGCCATCCGGTACCGTGGTGATACCAGATGGCCGCAGGGTTGGTATTGCGTTGTTGGTCGGTGCTGGAGCTGGTATCAGGCGCGGCCCTGACTGGTATTGCTGCAATACCAATCAGGGGCAGTGCTGGTATCAGAAGCTGTCTGCGAAGTCCAGCGCCATGGACAGATCGTCGTCTGCTGGTGCCGGTTCGGTCTGCATGGGCGTGGACGGCTGCACTGCTGCCATTGGCACAGGTGCAAACCGCAGAGCGTTGCAGATCGTGCTCTCAATCCGTTGCAGGAAAGCATCTTCTTTCTCACGGGTTTCCAGATACGGGTCTGCTGCCAGCTGCTCCTGCCGTCCGAATAGTCGTTGACCGCCGCCACAATCGCCCTGCTGTAGGAACGGTACTGCTTCTTGTCCATCCGCTGCAGATACGACCATGCCCGACGATCCTCCTCATCGGTCATGTCCAGCCGCAGCGTTGTGGTGAAGATACGCTTCATCACAGCTCACCGGCCTTTCGCAGGCGCTCCGTTGCCAGAAGCTCATAGTCTTTGGCGGTGGCGCAAATATCGTGGTTGAAGCTCACGCGCGACGGGTCATATTTGCCGAATTGCTTCACCATGCAGCTGCCGCCGCCCATGACGTACAGCTTCACCAGATCGGGATTGTACTCATGCTCGCGCAGCTTGCGGAAGATCCCGCCGATGTATTCTTCTGCGGTCTGCCGGATCACAGCCATGTACTTTTCTCCGACCTCAGCCTTGCCGGTGCGCAGGATGCGTTCGATCAAGGCCTCGTCGATGGTCACGCCGTGGGTGCGCATCAGGTTCTCCCGGACAGCCAGCACGCATTGGTGGACGCCGTATTTCTCCGTGAAGCAACGATGCGGGATGGGCTTGCGGTCGTTGATATACATCACATTCATGGTGCCGTTGCCGATGTCGCAGAGCATATTGATGCCGGAAAAGTCACGGAGCTGAGCAGCCACAGCGGAGAATCCCTGGGGGAACACCTCGCAGCCAGTGAACTCCACATGGTATGTTACCTCGCGGAAGGTGAAGTCGGCAGCTTCATGCTGCATGAGGTATGCCCGGAAGCTCTCCTTCTGCGTGGACACCCAGGTCAGCGGCAGGCCGACTGCCAGCACCACACGGGTGGTGGTCAGGTTACGGATGTGCAGCTCGCGGGCGATAGCAGCCAGCGTCAGGAGATAATAATCCTGATCCAGCATTTTGTCGGCGGTAAATTCCTTGTGGCCCTGACCGATCACATAGGACTTGCCGTCGTAGGTCAGAATGTCGCTGCTGAATACAGGCTCATTTCCGTCAATGGGCATGATGCCGGTTCGGAAGCAGGAGTGGGCGGTTTTCATGTTGCCATAGCCATGGTCGATGCCGATGACAACGGGCTTGTTTTTCATGTTCATCATTTCAATTTTCCTTTCTAAATTGGGTGCAGGCATACGAAAGGCGACCTGCGTGGGATAATGCAGGTCGCCTTTCGGGTTATGCGCTTTTCTTTGTGTCCTGGTCGGGTTCTTCTTCTGCCTGTGCCGCTGCCGTCTCCCGCGCGGCCTTCAGCTCCTTGCGGCGAAGGTACTTCTTGCGGTACATGGCGCGCTTCTTCATAATCTTGTCCTGCTCGGCCTGCTGTTCCGGGGTCAGCTCCGGTTCCTCCAGAGGAATATCCATCAGACCGATGAACCGCAGGTAGATGTCCACCTGCTGCGTCCGCTCAACGCCGTCCTTCACGGGTGCGTGGACGATGATCTTGTCCACGAACTCGTTGACCATCCCCGGCGTCAGCTCCGGGACATCTCGGTATTTCTTCGCCAGCTGGATGAATGCCTCCACATTGGTGCTGTCCGCCTGATAAGCATCCAGCTTGGCCTGATCCTGGGCGATGGCCTCTTCCAGCTCCGCTTGTTCCTGCTCGTATTCGGCGCTCAGCGCTTCATAACGCTTTTCGGGGAGCTTCTCCAGCACATAGGATTCGTACAGCCTTTTGATCAGCACATCCAGCTCGGCAGAACGCTTCTTTGCCTTGGCGATGCTGCGCTGCAATGCCTTGGCCTCGTTTGCCTGCTTCACCTCGGTCGTGGAACGGATTCGGCGGATGAAGTCCTCCTCATCGCGCAGCGCATACTTGCTGACCGTGCGGATCGTCATCAGCAGAAGCTCATTCAGGGCATCGTTGTTGATGTAGTGGAAACAGCACAGCGTCTTCTCACGCTGGATGGTCAGGGTGTAGGTGGAGCAGTTGAAGTAGCTCAGGATGCGCTCCGTACCGTCTGCCAGATTGTAGCGGCGGCGGTGGTTGTACAGCCGTTCTCCGCAGTCGGCACAGTAGACCAGCCCGGTCAGCGGATTGGCAACACCGGTGGTGTCGATCCTGCGACGGGTTGTGCGGGTACGCTGGGCAAGATGCCAGGTTTCCGGGTCAACAATGGCATCATGCGTATTCTCGAAGATCAGCCATTCCTCCGGCGGATTCTTTACCCGCTTATCCTTATAATGTTTCTTGGACGAGCGGAAGTTGACCGTGTGCCCCATGTATTCCGGCTTGGACAGGATACTGGTGACAGTCTGCCCATACCAGTCATAGGGGCGGGTCATGTCCAGCGTGGTCTTGCGGGAACCACGGTTGCGCTTGGCCATGTAGTAGCCGGGGGATTCGATCTTCTCCCGCTGCAGCGTCTTGGCGATATCGCAGGAGCCCAGCCCGTCAATGCTGAGCTGATAGATCCGGCGAATGACCGGCGCGGCTTCTTCGTCGATCAGCCAGTGATCCTTGTCCTCCGGATCGCGGATGAATCCATAGATCGGCGCATTGGTGACAGGCTTACCCGATCTGCCCTTCTGCTGGAAGGCGGTTCGCGTCTTGCGGGACTGGTCGCGGAGATACCACTCGTTCATGATGTTCAGGAACGGGGTGAACTCGTTGCTGTTCTGATCCTCGCTGCCGATGTTGTTGGCAATGGCGATGAAGCGGATGTTATGCTGCCGGAAGAATACTTCTGTATAGTAGCCGGTCTGAAGGTACTCGCGGCCAAGACGGCTCATGTCCTTGACGAGAACCGCTGCGACCTTGCCTTCCTCAATATCGCCCACCAGCTGCTTCCATGCCGGACGGTCGAAATTGCCGCCCGACCAGCCGTCATCGGTGTAGCGTACGCAATTTGAAAAGCCATGCTGGGTAGCATAGCTAAGCAATAGCGATTTTTGATTGGAAATGGAATTGCTCTCCCCAGCCAATTCGTCGTCACGGGAGAGTCTTTCGTATAGGGCGGTGATCCGCTGTTCAGCCTGCTTGATAGCCATACTGGCTCCTTTCAGACTGGCGGTTCGTTTGTGGTACAGTCATTATACCACAAGTCCCGCAAATGTCCAGCGTTTCCCGCTGGATCAGTCGCATAATCTTATCCTCAAAGGACTCGGTGGCCTCGGGCGCTTGATACACATTCGCCCGGTAGCGGGTATTGCCGATGCGTCGGCTGAACCCAAATGCAGTTTTAATGCTCTCCATGAATCTCTCGCTTTCTGGAAATGTTGGAATGATATCGTGTCACTCGTGGCGTCCATCATTTGCGTTTCCTCTCTTTTTTCTCGGCCATTCCACGGCACAAGGCCGTGTACTGGCTACACTTCGGTCAATGCGGGCATTGACCTCGTTAGTCGGGACTTGTGTCCCTCCCTCTTCTTGTCGTTATAGCTTTTGTGGATGGTTAGATGATTGCTTGCTATGTCCAGGTCAATGGGGTAATTCCTCCTTGTGCAAGATAAAGAAGGATGTCCCTCACAAAGGAACATCCTCTCACTTATAGGAGAAATACGCGGCAAATTCGGAACTGTTTTTGTCGCTTTGCGAAAATTTTCTTTAGAAATCCGAAAGTTTGTGCTATACTGGTGCTGGAAAGCGAGGTGATGGGCATGGAAAAAGAAGAATACTGGGTCGATAACGTCTTTGATGAGGACGGCGATGAGCTGACAGATGATGATCTGGCAAGGCAGCTGGCAGCAGAGCAGCGGCTGATGGAAGCCATGCCCATGCCTGAGCACACTCCGCAGACAGAAGCGGAAGTGTTCCGTCGCCGACTGAAACGGGAAATGCAGGCAGAGGCGCTGCACCGTCTGGAGCTTGCTGCCCGAACGACCGCGGACTATGCCGAAGTGACCGACTGGTGGGACCGGCTTGACCAGAACCGGGAACGCCGCGAGCGTGTTTATGAGGTTCTGCGGGGCGACGTCCCCATGGAATACCAGATGTCCGAGGATGGCACGGTTTTCCCTCGCTGGATGAACAGCCCCACCTACCGGCAGATCAGTCGGGGCAATTTCCTGGACTATTATGCCAACTGCCTGTTTGAAATGCACGACCTGACGGCGAAGGATTACATCCGTGAGATCGTAATGAACCTGAAGCTGGAGCACAAGGAAATCCTGTATTTCCTGGGCATCCGCATGTACAGTGCAAAGAAGCTGGCAGAGCTGCGAGGACAGACAGACCGCAACATCCGCAAGGTACGGGATGTGGTGAAGCGGAAGATTCATAAGAAGCTCTACGCCGCCCTGCAGGCACAGCGGGAGCGTGGCACTTCCCTGACGCTGCAGGAAAAGGAATTTATGAAAGCATACGAATTAGTTCACCAACAGGAGGTGCGGCATGGATAAGATTTTTGAGCATCTCAGCTCCAGCTGGATACGATACTTTGATTACGAATGGCGCACCGCCAAGGATGGGCATGAGTACCTGACACCCACCGCCGAAGCAGGCGTCAGGCCTTATGACCCGCTGAAGCAGGCCGATCAGCTGCTGCTGGATGCGCTGAACATCGGCTTGCAGAGTATGCACAAGGCTCCGAAGGACAAGCTGAAGAAGCTGATCCGGGAGTTTGCCTGTCAGTATGGTCTGCTGGGACTGATGACCGCGCTGCCTACCACCAGCAAGTTTCTCAGCTACCAGCAGGTGTACTTCCCGAAGAATCCGTTCATTCGGGAAGAGGTCATGAACACGCGGGCGTATCTGAATTACTTCTTTCCCTTCACGCCTGTTCCGCTGACCATTCACCCTGGCGGCGGCACCATTGACCTGCCTGACCGGATCTCTTTTGCCATCATGATGACCTATCATAACGAGCCTGAAGCAATGGCACTGTCCTTCATGCGGGGCTACAGTGAACGGTACGACTGGCTGATCTCCATCTTCCGGGACTGGGCATTCACCTTCGTGAGCGCATTCCTGTATTACAAGGATATGGAGCTTGCAAAAGAACCGGAGCAGCTTCGGCTGTACCAGCGAGGCATCGCCGCCTTTGAGGGCAATGCGCCCACCTACCACATGGAGCTGCGGGACAAGCCCACCATCGTGTGGGACTTCCACTCCCTGCTGGCAGGCATCAAGCTGATGCTCTCTTTCCGGCTGACAGACGACCAACATCCGCTGCGGCTGTGCGAGCAGTGCCAGCGGGCGTTCATCGGAAAGCGGAAGGACTCCAAGTTCTGTTCAGTGGAGTGCAGGCGAAAGTGGACGGCAGAGCATCCCGGCGTATAAAAGGTATCTCTGGCGTTGACAAAATGCACCCAATGAGTGTATTCTAATGCTGTGAGGTGATGACCATGACCATTCGTGAGATGAGAGCTTCCCTGGGCAACACGCGGGGGGAATTTGCAGCCCGCTACAACATCCCGTTCCGTACCGTTCAGAACTGGGAAGCTGGTGTGCGCAATCCGCCGGAGTATATCATGGATCTGCTTGAAAGCCGCGTCCGGGCTGATCTGGTCAACCGCAGAACGGTAGAATTGCCGAAGTATAATCCTCAAAAGCGTGATCTGCCCAAGCGCCGGGATTATGTGGGCGCAATGGCATGGCTGAAGGCTGTCCGCGATTGCCTTGGCGAAAAGATCGTTTTTGCATTGGATGAAGCGCTGATGTGCCAGGGACATTTCGGTGGCCGCAGCGACGAGTACCTGGTCTGGGTGTATGGTGATGATGCTGTTACCCAGTACAACGGCGTGGTGGTTCTGGGCAATCAGGTAAGCCATCACAGTGTCAGGGAACGCAACGGACTGCTGTATACCGACTTCAACAGAACCCTGTCCGATGCGCTGGCAAACGAATCCATTCTGGATATGCAGGGCATTACCGCAGCGATCAGCAAGTATTATTACCGCAACGGCGAGAGTTTCGATGGGCTGGCCGTTGCACCAGAGTATCAGGCAAAGTTTGACCGGCTGGCTGAAGAAGCCATTAATTATTACGGAAACTGAGGAGGTGGTGTGTAATGACCATTACAGCTGAAGAAAGACTGATGTATCAGGTGATGAAAGAAATCCTTGCGCAGCTACTGTTTCTATGCTATACTGAGCTTGCTGCAATTGATGCTCCAAGACTTGACGGAGCCGTTCAGTCTGAATTAGGCGATAACACGCCTCTGGTCATACCGCGAACACAAAAGTATATGGCGAACAGGGAGTGATATTTTGCTGAGAATTGCGGTGGTAGACGATGATCAGATTGCAATCAGCCGGTTAAGAGAGTGCTTGAATCACTATTCTGAGGAAAAAAGTGTCAACTTCAATATCAAAGTTTATCAAAATGGCATTGACCTTCTTGTAGGATATCGTTCCGATTATGATATCATTTTTTTGGATGTGGACATGCCGGATATCAATGGTTTTCAGACCGCAAGGAGGATTCGGGAGCTTGACGAATGCGTTATACTCGTCTTTGTAACGAATTTGGCTCAGTATGCGATAGAGGGATACAAGTATCATGCGGCTGATTATATTGTGAAGCCTCTGAAATACCACACGTTTGCATTAAAAATGCACATGATATTGAAACACTGTCAGACGCATCAGCAGACTTCCATTTTTGTTAAAACGAAAAACGGGGAGGTTCGGTTGACAACTGATTCGATTTATTATGTGGAAATACACCAGCACGGGATTCTTTATCATACGGAAACAGGCAATTTCAGCGGATATGGTACGCTCAAGAAAGTAGAAGAAATGCTTCCCCCGGAAGAGTTTTACCGGTGCAACAACTGTTATATTGTGAATCTGAAGTATGTGAACCAGATCAATGATTCTACAGTAAGAGTCCGGGACGAAGAACTTGAGGTCAGCCGCCCCCGCAGGAAAGGCTTCGTTGAGGCGGTTCATGAGTATTATCGAAGCAGAAGGATGTAAATTACGAAGATGATGAGAGAATCCTTGATTTTCGGTTTTCGCACAATGATCCTGTGTTTGACCCCTGCGCTGTTGTTTTTCTATAAGCAGCCGAAGCGCCGGCATTGGAAACCGGTATTGATGGCCGGTGTTGTTTTGTACGTGGCTTTTATATGGTGCTGGAGTTATTTCTTCGACAACTTTTTCAGAAGCGAAAGTGCGTTGTTGGCCTGCTCGACATATCTCATCCAATACCTTATCATAAGCGCGATTTTATTTGCTTGCCTGGACGTTGATCTGATCACGGTTGTTTTCTGTTCAACGGTTGCATATTCCCTGGAGCAGTTAACCTCACGCTTTCATGGCCTGGTTGGGCTCCTGTATGCGGGCAGCTCGTCTGCTGCGTGGTGGGGACACTTATCTACAGTTGTTTTGGCTGCAGCAATCTATACGATCGGCTTCTTCACCTTCATTTGGAGGAAGGATAAAAAACGCAGGGTCATAAATGTTGTAAAACCTGTTCAGCTGATCATTGCGACGCTCGCCATGGCCATGATGATCTATATCGAACAAGCGAATGCCCCTGTATTGGCCTATGCCAATTCGACAAAAGCTGTAGCTTTGAACTATTTGTCCTCCATCATTTTCTCTCTCTTCGTCTTGGCGCTGGAATATAATATGCTGTCTAAAGAAGAGATTAAAGGGGAACTGCTGACTACAAGGCAAATTCTGGAACAGGAACGTTTGCAATACGAACTGAAAAAGGATGTCGTTGACGTCATCAACATTAAATGTCATGATTTAAGACACCAGCTGGCGTCGGTGGGCGGAATCATGCATGAAGCAGAACTCACAAAGATAGAAAACGCAATAGGTCTGTACGACATCTCAAAGAAGACGGGCAACCGGGCGCTGGACGTCGTGCTGACATTGCAGAGCATCGTCTGTTATAACAAGGGAGTTGACTTCACCTGCTTGGCCGAGGGTGAAAGATTAGGGTTCATGTCCGAATCCGATATCTATTCCCTGTTCAATAATATACTGGACAACGCGGTGGAAGCGGTGCTCCGAATCCAAGACCCGGAAAAGCGGATTATACTGCTTACGGTATTGTCGAGGAATCATTTCCTGTTCATCCACGAGGAAAATTATTGTGAAGAAGATCTGCAATTCCAGGATGGCATTCCACAAACGACGAAACAAGACACAGAATATCACGGATTTGGAATGCGGAGTATTTTGGCAACGATAAACACTTACGGCGGAGATTGTTCGATCACACTTGAAGATCATATTTTCTCTTTGGATATTATGTTTCCAATTTGACAGAAACCATGGAATGATCGCCCCGAAAGGGGCGATTTTCTTTTGGAATAATCAGGATGACAGGAAATGTTGCGTTTTTGACAGAATATGTTGCGGCCTGAGCAAAGAATGTTGATGGTTCGACAAAGAGTGTCGTTTTTATTGATTTTTACTTTCTGATAAATCATAATAGCAATCAATGACACAGTCTTTGCGTCAATAAAACTAAGGAGGTAAACCATGAGAACCCACAACCACAAGAAGACGATTTGGCGGAGCATCGTCAGCGGATTTCTGGCTGCCGCACTGGTTTTGACAACCTGTGCAGCGACATTTGCTCCCCTGTCTGCGCTTGCCGACGCAGACACTTCCAAGCGCTTCATCTCGCAATACGACAGTCTTGCACAGATGTACAACGCTGAAGCAAAGATCAATGTCGAGGTGGCTGCAGAAGGCATGGTCTTGCTGAAAAACAGGGACAACGCGCTTCCTCTGTCCCGGAGTGCGAACGTCACGCTTCTTGGCGCAGCTTCTTATAACCTCTATCAGGGACGTAACGGCACCCCCGGTGACGGCTCTGCAAAGGTTGAATTGGCTGACAGCCTGGAAGCGGTAGGCATCTCAGTCAACCCCCGCGTGCAGGCACTGTATGCTCAAGTTGGCGAGGGAAAGCTCATGGATCTGGTTGCATCGGACGGCGAAGTTGAGTTCGACGGGAAATCCTATGTTGCAGCCTCCAACGGTATGCTTGACGACGCGATCAATACCTTCAAGTTCTATGACGACGCGGCGATCATTACGCTTCGGCGTACGGGCGATGAAGGCGCAGACAACCTGGCTTACAATGTTCCCGGTCACAGCGATCCCTCTGATCACAACCTGATGCTGACCGATGCTGAGAGGGAGACGATTGCTTTTGCGAAGCAGCATTTCAATAAGGTCATCGTCCTTTTGAACATTCCCAGCATGATGGAAATCGGCGCTTTGAAGGATGACGACGCGATTTCCGCAATTGTTCAGATTTCTCTTCCCGGCAGCAACGGTGCCGCCGCAATCGGCAAGTTGCTGACCGGCGAGGCCAACTTCTCGGGTCGCCTGATCGAGTTCTTCATGCGCGACCTTAAGCAGGATCCCACCTGGTATAACTTCGCAACGTATGGCCAGGCATATAACACCATTAACGGCGGCAATCTGTTTACCGATCCTGATGGGATGCTTGACGGCACGATGGCGCCCAGAATGGGCAGAGGCGTCACCGAAACCTACAGCGATCTCGAAGTGGCTCTGGATTATACGGAGGGTCTCTATTTTGGCTACCGTTACTATGAAACGGTTGCAGCAGATCTGGGTGAAGCAGGCGAAGAGTGGTATCAGGCGGCTACCGTTTATCCCTTCGGATTCGGTCTTTCCTATACGAGCTTCACACAGGAGATCACCGGCGTCAAGGGGGATTTGAGCAACGCGGACGGCGAGATCACCGTCGAAGTCAAGGTCACGAACACCGGCGCAGTGGCAGGAAAGGAAGTTGTTCAACTCTACAACACGCCTCCTTATACCGCAGGCGGCATCGATAAGGCGGCGGTCAACCTTGTCGGCTTTGCCAAGACGGAAGAACTGAAGCCCGGCGCTTCCCAACTGGTTGAAGTCACCTTTAGCGTCAAAGAACTCGCCTCCTTCGATTACAACGATGTGAACGAGAATGAAAACGCAGGCTACGAGCTTGAAGAGGGCGAGTATATTCTCTCTATCAGAGCAGATTCTCACACCGTGCTTGACAGCACAACGCTGAATTGTGAACAGCTTCTCACTTGGGATGAGGACGGCAATCCCGACACACCGAACAATATCTTCAGTCAGGAAGACGGCGAGTGGGAGCAGTACAACACCCTTGCCTACCACTGGACGGAGTCCGGCGAGGATCACTATCTCACCCGCGATATGCTGGTGGTAGACGGCGAAGTCTATGACCTCGAACAACTCGCCTGGCTCCTCGACGAGGATGAGAACGAGTTCACCCACGAGGCGTTCAACGTTCTGAAAGGCCGCAAGGCTTCCCACGCATACGAAGATTACGACAATGTTCTCACCGATGAAATTGAAACAGATTACGAGAACGTATGGACGAAGGAAATGTCCGATATTCCCGCGGAGTGGACGCAGGGTACCGGCGTGATCGATCCCGCTACCGGCCGCTATGCAATCGAACTCTACGATCTGCTTGGCGTTGACTACGACGACGCGAAGTGGGATGAACTGCTGAACCAGCTTACTTTGGATGAAATGATCAGCCTCGTCCTTGATGGCGGCTATCATACCCAGTCCGTTGAAAGCATCGGCAAACCTTACGTGGAGGATAAGGACGGCCCCGCGCAGATTGGTATGGGCGGCGGCGACAGCAGCGGCTGGGCATGGTGCGGCGCACCTCTCATCGCACAGACCTGGAATGTGGAACTCAGCTATGAAGTCGGCGAAGCGATCGGCAACGAAACCATGCTTCTCGGTGGTGTCGGCTGGTATGGCCCCGGCATGAACCTGCACCGCAATCCTCTGGCAGGCCGAAACTTCGAGTACTACAGCCAGGATGCTCTTCAGGGCGGTCTCATTGGCGCCGCAGTTGTGAAGGGCGTTGTGGATATGGGCGGTCACGTTTTCGTGAAGCACACGTTCGGCAACGAGCAGGAGACGAGCCGGCAGGGCGTTGTCACGTTCATGACTGAGCAGGCACTCCGTGAGGTTTACGCAAAGCCCTTTGAAATTGCTGTCAAGAAGGGCCATGCAAATGGCCTCATGTCCTCCTTCAACCTCATTGGTCTCCAGTCTTCTGCCAGCTATGCGATCAACCAGCAAATGTACATCAACGAATGGGGCTACAGGGGCTTCTCCGTCACCGACTTCTGGGTCAATGGCAACCCGATGTGCGGATGGCCTATGGGCGACCTTGTCCGCGGCGGTATCCTGCCTCTGAATGCAATGGGTTCGATCGGCCACAACGACTATTCCGACGTTGGCCTTGAATACAGTTGGGATACCGATGCGCGTGACGGCAAGGGTATGCTCAAGGTGCCCACCTATAATGATCAAACCGGGCGGACCAATGTCGAGAACATTCCCAGTGATGATCCTTTCGCGCCTGCCGCAGTTCGTGTAACAGACGGAACGGAAAGCGCAACTTCTTACTACTGGCTGCGCGACATGGTAAAGAACATTCTGTTCATTACCGCAAACAGCCATTACATGCGCAACGGCTACGCTGCTTATATGCTTCAGGGCAATACAGAGCTGTCGCTCAAGCGCGGTACTGCCGTGGCAGGTACGAACCTTCTCAGTTCCGACTCGCTTGCATCCCTTGATCAGGTGTTTGGAAGATCCGGCTATACGCTCACGGCAAGCGGACTTCCGGAAGGTCTTAACATGAATGCCTCCGGTGTCCTTTCCGGCGCGCCCGATGAGCAGGGCACATTCAATGTAGCACTCCGCATCGCGGGCAACTACGGCCTCAACTTTATCAAGGGTTCCAGCGAGATCAATCTCACCGTCGGTGCCTTCGAAGAAGTTCCTGTGGAGAACGTCACCATCGAAGCCAATACCGCAATGCTTGGCGAGACCTATACCGGCGCGATTTCCGGCAGCCCGATTCCGGAAGACGCACAGTGGGCTGAGGGCGTTGACGGGGCTTACGGAAAAGAGTATCAGCAGTCGGATATCGGCAAATATGCCAGCAAATCCTATACCGTAACCGGACTGCCCCATGGACTGACGGTGAACAGCGACACCGGCGAAATCACCGGTACGCCCACCGAGGCGGGTGAGTTCGTGGTGACCGTCACCATGACTTACCAAAAGGTGATTCTTGTGTACACGAACGGTACGATCTTCGTTTATGGCGCCGGTGACCCGGAAACCTATACCGGTCAGTACACCTTCACTGTAAACGGCGGCTTCAATGTATCGTTCAATACCAACGGCGGTGCTATGATCTCCTATGTTCCGACCCCGTCCCCCTATCCGGGTGTCAATCTTCCTCCCAAGGAGGTCAGAACGACTAAGCTGAACATTGGTGTCGAAGACGGCAAAACCGTAACCTTCGGTGAAATCAAAAGCCAGGTTGTTGAGCCTGTCAACGGCGATTCCAGTTTCCTCGGCTGGGCAACTGCTGCGGACGCATTCGCTCCCGATGTGACCGATGCAACCGTATTTGACACAGAAATCACACTCTATGCCGTCTGGGGATCTTCCAACTGATGATCAGGGACGGTTCTCCGGCGAGCCGGCAGTGTGAAGTCATCCTGCTTGTCGCAGCGGATTCGCCCTGTCAGTGAGACGCCTGTGATTTCCAGACAGAAAACTGTTAAGCAATAGACAAATAAAGACGCATGTCTTGGGTGGGTTCTATGCCCACCCAAGACATAGGCTGTCAGCGAAAGCCCGGACAAGAATAACAGGGAAGTGAATAGCAAAATGAGAAATCTTGGCAAGCTGCTGATCCTCTGTTCCCTTTCAGCTGTGCTCATCTGCAGTTTTGCTGCGTGCACGCAAGCTTATGCAGAAGATGGGTATACAGTACGATTTGAATTCGCCGACGGCAATTCACGTCCTTACGCAGTCATCACAAATGATGATGGGAGCATTACCCGGCCCGATCTGCCTGTCCGCAAGGGATACACCTTCGCCGGCTGGTTTACGGAGAAAGATGGTCAGGGAACTGAAGTGACCTTCCCGTATACTCCGAGCGGTGATACGACGCTGTACGCTGCGTGGGCAGCCAAAGTTTGCACCGTAACGCTGGACTATCATTTCGATGGAAAGGTTGAAACAGTAGAAGCAAACTACGGCACGGTATTTAAGGAACCGGCGTCCCTTGAAAGAAAAAACTTCACGCTGTTCTCATGGCATAAAGATTCTTTGGACGGCAGCGTGGTCAAATTCCCGATCACTGTCAAGAATGACATAACGCTGGTGGCAGACTGGGTGAGCACAGCTGGCGTATATACCGTCATCTTTGATATGAATTGCGATGGTGCGGAACCGGCAGCAGAAAAGACTGTTGTCGAAGGAAAATCCATCAAGAAGAGCGAACTCCCCGAACCCACGCGAACCGGTTATAAGCTGAAGGGATGGTCCTTGACACCCGGCGGCAAGGCCTTGAAGTTCCCTTATAAACCTGTAGAGAATTGCACGCTCTACGCAATCTGGCAGGAAGTTACGAATACTGTCGTATTCTGGACAAACTACGTTGACAACAACTCCCTGTTTGAGACGAAGACTTCTGGGGCGGGAGCTCCGATTGACAAGCCGGCGGCTGATCCGGAACGCGAGAACTACAGCTTTGCGGGCTGGTATGCTTCGACGGAAGGCGGCAATCCTGTCGAATTCCCTTACACGCCGACGAAGGATACGCGGATTTACGCACATTGGAAGCATGATCCCGTTATCACAGATATCTTTCATGCGGAGTATGTAGAATTTGATCCCAACGAGTTGTTCCCCGGTTATTCGGGAGAAAACCGCGGCAAGGATATTATCGGCTCGACAAATGATAAGAACGTCTTGATTGATAACGATTTCCCGCTCAGCAATTCTCAGCTGGCAGCCGGGCATAAGGGATATTATGTAACTTACCTCTATAAGCGCGGAGCGACCTTGCGATTTGTCATCAACAGCAGTGAGGATGTCGCTGGCGCAACCTTGAAGGTGAGTGCTGCAATCGAAGGACAGGCATCCGCAACGTTTGGCCCTGCTGGTGAGAACGCCTGGAAGGTTACGGTAAACGGTGATGCCCTCAACTATACGCCAATCACGATGAGTATCACCGGTGCCATTCAGCCATCCAGCACCTCTGACTTCCAGCTGTTTACATTGGGGAATATTTCTCTGAAGAAAGGCGAAAACGTTATTGAACTCATTACAGACAATGATTCCCCGGTGATCGGCGGCACGACGAGGGCGAATGCGCCCATGGTGGACTATATTCAGCTTGCGAATTACGGATCCGCTGTACTCAGCTGGTCGCCTGTATACGACAACCTGTACAAGTAAACGCGATTGAGGTATTGCCATGAAAAAGAGAGCATCCACAAAGAGCAGAAAGACCTGGGGAATTGTTTCTGCGATCCTTGCGGCGATCTTGATTACGCTGACCATACTGGAGCACGGATTGCTCCATTCCATACTGGGCACTGTGCTTGGCGGTCCTATGCCGATTAAGGACGACAGCATCGCAGCGGTTTACAAATCCGATTATCAGACGAAGAGAGAGTCCAAAGAGGCGGGCGACAAACTCAATGTTGAGATCGCCGGGGAGGGCTTTGTGCTTCTTCTGAATGAGAATCATGCGCTGCCGATCGCAACGCCTGAATCGGATCATGGCGTCACGAGGAAGCCGAGGGTGAGTGTATTTGGGAAAAACTCCGTTGATCTGGTCCTCGGAGGCACTGGCTCCGGCGGGATCAGCGGCGTTACCGCAAAGACGCTGTATGACGGATTGGAAGCCGGCGGCTTTGAGTATAACCCCGTTTTGAAGAAGTTTTATGAGAGCAGTGCGTCCGGAAAGGGCAGATCGAACAGCCCGGAGCTCGGTACAGGCTCCAGCAGTGCTCCCACGCTTGATATCGGAGAGACGCCGCTCAGCCTGTATAATGCTGAGGTCATAGACAGCTTCAACGGATACAGGGATGCAGCGATCGTGGTGATCTCCCGCTTGGGTGGTGAAAGCTGGGATCTGCCACGTTCTCAGGCGGATGACGCGACCAGGCATTACCTGCAGCTCGACCAAAACGAATATGATATGCTGGACATGGTTACATCCAGGTTTGACAATGTCATCGTCGTTTTGAATACGCTGACCCCCTTCCAGTGTGATTTCATTGCGCAGTACAACAACTTTGAAAACGACAGGCGCATTGACGCGGTTGTCTGGATCGGCGGCCCCGGAGCCACGGGCGCAGAGGCGATTGGAGATTTTCTGAACGGAAACATCAACCCCTCCGGCAGGACAACCGATATCTATGCGAGGAATTTCGCAAAAGACCCCACATGGCAGAATTTTGGCGATAATTCGCAGGTAAACAGCGGTAAAGATGCATCTGCCTATTTGGAGAACGGCTCTGCGGTAGCCGGTCAATTCATGGTCGCTTATGAAGAAGGGATTTACACAGGATACCGCTATTACGAAACGAGGGCGCACGACTATGATGGTCCCGTGAAGTGCCTCAATGAAGATGTGTATGACAGCGGCGAGGAGTGGTATGCAGAGAACGTGATTTTCCCGTTCGGATACGGTCTGTCCTACACGACGTTCAGTCAAGAGATCGTTTCTGTTGAGGGAAGCCTTGAAGACCGGGACAGCCACATGACAATCAAGGTAAAGTCAGTCAATACAGGCAAAGAAGCCGGTAAGGATGTTATTGAGCTGTATGTATCGTTGCCCTACATCAGAGGAGAAATCGAAAAGGCTTACGTTCAGCTTGTTGATTTTGCCAAGACCCCGGTTTTGGAGCCCAACAGCGAATACATAGCGACTTTCGAGATCGACGCCTACGATTTGGCATCCTACGATTATAATGACGCGAACGGCAATGGCTTTCAGGGATATGAGCTGGATAAAGGCGATTATACGTTCTTCATCAGCGCCAATTCTCACATTGACGGGTACGCTTACGATTCGGCGACTGCAACTCTGAAAGATAATGTCCTCTTTGTGCAAGATCCAAAGACAGGGAAAGACGTGGTAAACCGCTATACAACAGAGGATTTCAACGACCTGCAATACAGATTATCCGATGTTTATGTGGATACCGCAGAGGGTGAGGTCATTCGGAAAGGCATGTCCCGTACCGATTTTGACAAAACCTTCCCGAAGCCGTTTACCGCAGAGGAACGCGAAATCATGACTATTGACGGAGCCTCTGAACGCACTGCGCTTGACAGCAAAGCGCACAATAATACCAAGATCGCTGAAGTGGTAGAGGACAAAGGAATCCCTGCGATGCGAAAGGATATCACGGATATTGATGACGGCAAGGGCGGCAAGCGAGCGATTACGCTGCGCGATTTGATCGGTGCTCCCTATCATGATGCGCGTTGGGATACCCTTCTGGACAGGCTTTCGTTCGATGAAATGCTGGAGCTTGTTAATAACGGCGCTTTCCAGACGGCGTCAATCGTATCAATTGACAAGAACCTTACAAATGACAGCGACGGGCCTATTGGCTTCGTGAACTTCATGCCCGGAAAGCAAGAGTCCTATAAGGGGAACACCACCTTTGCTTGCGAAATCCTGATCGGTGCCACATGGAACAAGGATTTGGCTTATCAAATGGGAAAGAACGTCGGTGAAAATGGCATCTGGGGTGATGTGGACGGAAATGGGCTTCCTTATTCCGGCTGGTATGCTCCGGCCGTCAACCTGCATCGTTCTCCATTCGCAGGAAGAAACTTCGAGTATTATTCCGAAGATGCTATTCTCTCCGGAAAGCTTGCCGTAAACGTAATCAACGGCGCAAAGACGAAAGGTGTCTATACTGACTTAAAGCACTTTGCGTTGAACGATCAGGAAACGAACCGCGGAGGTATCGCTACATTCTGTACCGAACAGGCGCTGCGCGAATTGTACCTCAAACCTTTTGAAATTGCTGTCAAAGGAAGCGATAATCCGGCAGAAGTCCCTTCAGCGAAAGCGGATGGCCTCACAGCCTATCAGGGCACAAGCGGCGTGATGTCATCTTTCAACCGGATCGGTACCAAATGGACGGGCGGCGATTATCGTCTCATGACAGAGATTCTTCGGGATGAATGGGGCTTCGAAGGCTTGGTGATTTCCGACTATAAGACGAGCAATTCGGTGATGGACGCAAGGCAGATGCTGTATGCGGGAAACGATTTAATCCTGACGTCCATGCCGGAATATATGTGGGATGACGCCGCCGCGACCAGTCCCGAAGATGTAACAATTCTTCGTCAGGCAGCACACAACATTCTCTATACAGTCGCGAACAGCAACTCCGTTAACGTGAAGGTGCTCGGATACAGGACTGAATGGTGGATCACCTTGACGATTGTACTGGATTGTATCGCAGCGGTCGGTATCGCTGTATGGGGATTCGTCGTTTTCCGCGGCACATCCACGAAAAGGAAAAGTCAATAAGCGGAGCGTGAGACGGAAACGGAGCAGCGCATACTGCGAGACAATCATCTGAAGCAGCGCCCTCTGCCTGGCGAGTGTCAGGTTGAGGGCGCTGCGTTATATGCGCCATGCCCTCCTTGAGTCATAATGCTGTATTCGCGGGAGATGTTTTTCGACAGTCCTGTCCACTTAACGACAGAAGGCACAGCCATAAACAGCGACAGATATGGTATGCTGATCAGAAATCAGTTTCGGGAAGACGGCTATTCAGGCTTGGAATAATGCTGCTTGTATAGGTGCCGTGAGCAGATCATTACAAAAGGTACGGCAAAAGCTGCACAGAAGGGAGCGGATATGACATGAGAAAATCACGGGATTGTGGTCGCGTTCCGCCGCAAAAGATTTGACACAGGGCGCGGGCAGCAGCATGGTCAACGCCGAGCGCGTGGAAAGCACCATGGCGCTGCTTCCCGGCTACTTCCTCAAGAACGTCGGCTATGCCCAGGGCTTTGAGCGTCAGGACAAGCCCAACGCCGAGCTGGAAGCCCAGGCCATCGCCCTCGCCAAGAACGCCGAGTGCGTACTGATGTACATCGGCCTGCCGGAGTCCTTCGAGACGGAAGGCCTTGACCGCACCCACATGCGTCTGCCCCAGAACCAGATCGACCTGCTGGAGAAGATCCACGCGGTCAACCCGCATGTGATTGTGGTGCTGAGCGCCGGCAGCGCGGTGGAAATGCCGTGGATCAACTGCTGCGCAGCCCTCGTGTATGGCTGCCTGGGCGGTCAGGCCGCTGCGCCTGCGGTGCTGAACGTGCTCAGCGGCAAGGTCAACCCTGGCGGCAAGCTGGCGGAGACCTTCCCGGTGGCCTACACCGATCTGCCTGTCAGCCAGTACTATCCCGGCACGGAATACACCGCCGAGTATCGCGAGGGCCTCTACGTGGGTTACCGCTACACCACGACCACGAAGAAGGAAGTACGCTTCCCCTTCGGCTTTGGTCTGAGCTATACCACTTTCGCCTACAGCGACTTGACCGTCACCGACAAGGGCGCAGCCTTCAAGCTGAAGAACACCGGTGATTGCGCAGGCGATGAGGTCGTGCAGCTGTACATCAGCCTGCCCGGCGGGAAAGTCATCCGTCCTGCCCGGGAGCTGAAGGGCTTCACCCGCGTCCATCTGGAGGCTGGCGAAGAGAAGGCCGTCACGATCCCCTTCGATGGGTACACCTTCCGCTACTTCAACGTCACGACCAACAAGTTCGAGGTCGAGGGCGGTGCATACGACATCCTGATCGCCGCGTCCAGTGAGGACATCCGCCTGAGCGGCAAGTTTGAGGTCAAGGGTACCGGGGCGGCCGATCCCTACGCGGCTGGCAATCCTGCCCGTGCAAAGCTGCTGGACTGCTACCGCACCTGCGATGTACATGCTGTGCCGGATACATCCTTTGCGGCGCTGCTGGGGCATCCCATCCCGCAGAAGCGTTGGGATCGCAGCCAGCCACTGGGCATGAATGACACCATCCGTCAGATGGCCTACGCCAAGAATCCCATCTGCCGCATGGTTGCCAAGCTCCTCGGCAGCATGATTGCAAAAGCCATCGCGGGCGGCAAGCCCGATCTGAACCTGCTGTTCATCTACAACATTCCCTTCCGCGGAATGGGCAAGATGATGGGCGGCATGATCACCATGGACATGGCGGACGACATCCGCTTCATCGCCAACGGCCACCTCTTCCGGGGCATCGGACGGCTGGTGAAGCACTTCCTGAACCGGCCCAAGCTCACCAAAGCAAAGTAATGGAGGCGAAAATATGAATGCTGTTATTAACTGGTGGGAAAACTTCGCTGACAAGTACCCCAGCGCATCCAGGTGGATCCGTGAGGGCGGCCTGTTTGTGATCGTCAGCAACCTCGTTACCGTCATCAAGTATCTGATCCTGACCTTCCTGCCACTGGCCTTCAAGGATCTGTGGGCCGTTGACTTCGGCTGGCCCGGCATCCAGGCGGAGATCTTCGGTCAGCCCTTCACCTGGAACATCTTCGGCTACGCGGTCAAGGAAGGCGGCGCGGTGATGGGCGGCCTGGGCTACTTCATTGCCTACATGATCGCCATGGTCATCGGCGAAGCTATCAATTTCCCGATCCAGCGCAGCTTTGTGTTCCGCAGCAAGCGCCACGTCGGCCCGCAGATCGCATGGTATGTCGTGGCTTTCTGCATCGTGACGGTGATCGTCAACTCGATCAACTGCATCTGGGTGGACGTGGCTGGTCAATGGGTCGCGCCCTGGCTGTACAACATCGGCACGACCGTGCTCAATGGCGGCGTTTCGATGGTCGTGTTCTTCTTCGTGAACAAGATCATCTTCCCGGAAGGCGAAGCCGCGAAGTAATCGTTGGTTACCGTGAGCCAGCATGTCCGTACGATGATGGTTCACGTACCGCATAGCTGCAGCGGCTGATCCTTTGCAGGGATACGCATCAGCGGCTGTAGCCGTAATCCTCCTTTGGCTGCCGGAGAGCCTCCTCCTCTCCGGCAGCGTATTTTATTGCCCTTCATTCGGTTTTTCTGTTTGTGCCTTGCTGGAGCGTTTCTTGCAGATGCATGGTCTGCATCTCAGCAATCCGTTCGCGCAGATCATACAGCGCCGTACCAATGGTATCGAACGCTGATGCGGCGACTTCCTCAATGTTCTTCATGCCCAGACGGTGCAGGGGCTCAGCATCGCCCTCGAACAACGCAAATGCACCTTCTGCCAGCAGACGGATGTCGGCAATGTCATTCCCGACATTCCAGAAGTAGGTGTTCAGTTCATTAAGAGCTTCCTTCATCACACATACACCAGCTCTGCATAGACGATCTCTTCAGCACAGGAACGGATGTTGTTCATCGCGCCGACCCATGCCATCTGATCGAGACCCTTAAGCTTTTCTGTGATGCCCTGGGCGACCTTCATGCCCTGAATGAGGCTTTCCAAGCGTTCAGTAGCCTCCTGATTGAACAGGGCAAGGTACTTGAATAGCTCGCCAGACAGCACCAGTTGGTTAAAAGTAACGGGACGATGCTCCCGCAGGAACTCCCTGCGCCGCCTGCCCCAGAAGCCAATGTCACCAGCATCCGGTGGTAAAGCAAAGTTGGGAAAGTAGTAGTCGCCAACTTTCACGTAGGGGATAGTCGGGTTAGATTCAAGCTCGTTGTTCATGTTGCAGCTCCTTTCGTAGTTCAGTCAACGGTTACAGGTAGAATGCTGCTCCTTTCCTCATAACCGCATCCATTCACCACAAACGAACCGCAGTCATGATGTATTGGAGGATAAATTCCTCCTTTACATATTAACCCCTGTACGGAAATCATGGAAAGCCTTGCAGAGCCGGCATTCTCCGGACTTTTCAAGCGTGAAATCTGTGCAAAATCAGGAGGCTCTTATTTGCATAATGATGTATTTTTTACAGTCATGCGCGGCTGAAAAGTCCGTCGCTTGTCCGGCTGATTTTCTCGACATTGCCGACATCCTTGTGGACGTAGGTGTTCATGGTCATCGTAATTTTGGAATGTCCGGCAATGCTCTGCAAGGTTTTGATGTCTACGCGACCTGTGGCTTGCAGCTGGGTCAGGAAGGTGTGGCGAAGCACATGCGGGGTCACACCCTTGGGAAGGTTGACTTTCTTGCAGATTCGCTTCCATGTGTTTCGGAAGGAACGTTCGCTTAATGCGTCCTCGTCGCCCACCACATATTGGGCGAAATCTTCGTTTGCTGGCATGTGATTCCGCAAAATCTGTTCCAGCTCCGGCAGCAGGGGAACTTCACGGAGCCCGGCCTTGGACTTGGTTAGCTTTTCTATGGGTCAGTTGTTGATGAACGTGATTTGTCTGCGCACATGAATGAGCTTACGTATGTACATAACTTCTTGCTGATATTCTCAGCTCATGTGAATGGGTCATTCTTGTCATAAATTCGCTGCAATCCGTTCCGGCTGCGGACACCAGCGTCAATCATGAGCCGGATGCCTTTACCCCCATACTTGACGACCATCCACGCTGTGTATGTTGTTGGTGTGTTCGATGTGATACTTGGAGGCGTTGAAAATCAGAAAATCCGAAACTGTTCGTGATTTCAGCGGCGCGAAGCCGTTGTCATCACACCAAATAGCGTAGTGGGCAGCAGAAGATAACCGACGAACTCTTGGAACATGGGAATGTCCTCTGGGAAAAGCAGCTCATCAAGAAACGCTATCCACTTTGTTGGCGTTGGAGCATCAGGATTGTAGACCACCGGGAGTCGTGTGCGGACAACATGACGAGCAGTGCTATCCAATGTGTCATCCAGAAACAGCGTGCCGTTTTTCAAATGAATGCAATCTTCCTCCGGCGGAAATTCCGGCACATACGCAATGATTTTCAGCACCTCAATGATGTTTTTGATTTTGTTGGGAACGCCGGAGCAAATGTAGGAGTGGATTTCTTGAAAGATGACTTCTTTCAGTGGTGTGCAGTCTTGCATTCGACCATTTGGCGTGAAGAACGAACCTTCGCTGTAAATCAGCTGATGGTTTCACAAAAACGCGGTACAGAATAGCGGCTCGCTGAGATTTGTGCCGTCAAACCATGCGGGGAAATTTGCAGACGAGCGGAATTGCTTCTTGGACATTCGGGTTCACTTCCTTGTGTTTCAAAAATGCGTTGATTCGTTGGATGGAACGCTTGTGGGAAGCTATCCAGCGATTCGCAGGTTTCTGAATTAGCCGTAGTGGTACAGCTGCCATTCATCTGTGTAGGCTAATTCGAGTGTCTTGTTTGAAAATCATAATCATAGAAATCGCCTCCTTTATCTTCTGATGGAGAAGAACTGCTTCTCCACCATAACTGGTAAAAAAATTGGCGTTTTTTACGCGATTCGCAAAAATTTAGAAAAAAATTTTTGAGGAGGCAGTTTGAAATCACTTCATCCTGAATCGTTGGGCGCTTGGCGGCAACATAGCAGTAGACGAGAGCAGTTCATTCTTGACAACAGCCTCCTTTCTGTTCATGTGAAGGGAAATTTATATACCCCCTTCACACTCGAACTGTAGAAAAAACACCACTTTGCAACACGATTTGAAGCGGATTGAAAAAATTTTTCTGAAACTGCTAACAGCAAGGAATGGGGGAGCGCTATACCGCTAATTCATTAGCATTACCATGCGTAGAGCTGCTGCATTCACAGGCATTCTAAATTTAGATAAACAAAAACCCTGCTTGCTAATTTCCGCCTCCGTGGAGGAAGAAGTAGTAGCAAGCAGGGTCATTTTGCTAAAAATGACGATTAGCTTGTTGGAAACACATTTCCCAATCCCAATGAATGTGCGCGGACGCTGTGGTTATATCGTCATGAAAGATGCAGTCAGTGTCCAATTGAATACAGAAGAGCGGATAATAGCGTTCAGATTTCCATGCATCTTTACACTTTTTTCGCTTCACCATCCACCATCGGGAATACAATCCGCACCTCGAAAATATCCTTCATCACGTTCATGGTGCAGTGCCCTTGGTGTTTTTCGCAAATCATGCTGATGCTTTTTGTGCCGAAACCGTGGTAGCGCTTGTCCTGTTTGGTGGTCAGCGGCAGATTGTTTTCAAACTGCGGCGCAGTAAGCAAATAGTTCTCTTCCTGAATGACAAACGTGCCGCAAGTGCTTTGACCAGTAAGGCTGATGAGACGTTTGCTGGGAATTTTGATTTGCTCAACAGCTTCGATGGCATTGTCCAGCAAATTGCTGAATAGGGAGAAGATTTCTGCATCAGAGAGAAACTGCAGCGGCTGTCCGTCGATGCTGCATGTCAGCGTGATACCCTTCTTTTCGCAAAGGAGACTGCGATTCGTCAGCACAATATCCAGTGCATGATTGCCGGTTTTGAAAATAGAATCGTAGATGTTGACGGTTTCTTGAAGCGCCTTGACTTCATCGGGCGGAATCACGCCGTTCAGCGCGGAAATTTGATGCTTCAGGTCATGGCATTTTACGTTAATGAGGTCGATGATGTCTTTTTCAATTTGAAATTGCTTGCTGTCGTCTTCCGCCATTTGCAGCACGGTGCTCTTTTCGATTTCTGCCTTGCGTGCAGCAAGCCAGCCAAATTCCACATAGAAGGACAGCAGTGCCGTTAAGCAGGAAAATACCATAATATAACTCTGCACTGACGGAAAACCGATGGCTGCACGATGCGCAAAGGAATTTAAGAAAATTGTAACCAGCACGGCGATACAGCTGACAACAATCTGTATGCGGTTGTTGAGCATCGTTCCCCGGTAGTCAGCTTTTCGAATCATGGTGAAATAGAGGATAACATAATATCCCGCCGTGATGCAAATCAGCATGAGTGCTTTGAGAAGTGGGTGCATGGAAACGCTGATGAAACGTACTAATAGCAGATACGTTCGCTGACTCATGTGCTGCATACAGTAACCGGCAGTGGAACAGAACAGCATGGCCCAGAAATCGCATTCAAAGCAGAAGCCAATGGACAGCAGCGACAGGCAATACAGCAGAAAACTATCCAGCACACGGGAAAGCAGAGTCACGGTATCGTCCGGCGGAAGGGCGTAAACAAAGGCATCAGAACAGCATTTGTAGAGGATGACCACGCCGGTACAGCAAAGCAGACGAAGCGGAAACATTTTTTTTCGGGGCAGTTTCATCGCGACAATATAAACGGCGACAAAGAGGGCAGAAAGATAACTAAAAGAGCCCCAGATATTGGTCAGATTCATTGAGTATTTGCCCTCCGTTCGCAGAATTGGGTCATTGCGGCAAGAAAGTCCTTGCGCCGGGGATGAGAAATTGCAAGCGGCGTTTTGCCGACATAGACGGTATAGCCATCAATGCGGCGAATGTATTGCAGATTGACCAAATAGCAGCTATTGCAGCGGAAAAAACCGTGCGGAGACAATTTCTTCTCCACGTTTTTGAGTGTCCCGTACGTTTCGTAATCATGAGAAAGTGTGTGGTAAATCAGCGTGTGCGACACTACCTCCACATAGAGCAGCTCACTGAGCGGCAAGTGGGTGTTGCCGTCCGCGGTAGGAATCACCACGCTCTGCTGACGGCGCTGCTGCTGTGTCTGGCAGTAGCGAAGAACCTTCTGCATTTTCAAATAGAAAGCATCGTAATCCAAAGGCTTCAGAATATAATCCAGTGCACTGACTTCATAGCCGTTAATAGCATAGCGCGCAAGGTTCGTGACAAAGACCAGTGCGACGTTGCTGTCGATTTCACGCATTCTGCGCGCTGCGGACAAGCCGTCCATGTTTGGCATTTCAATGTCCATAAAAATCAAGTCAAACTGCGAATGAAACGCGAACAAAAACTGCTGGGCATCGGGATAATGCGATAAATCAAATACTTCCTTGCTTTGCAGCGACAGCTTTTCCAGACAGGCGGTCAGCTGGTCATCGGCACTTTGATCATCCTCGACAATAGCAATGCGAATCATGGCTGCCTCCCTCATCGCGCAGTAGATGTGCAGATACGGCTATCTGGCACTATTCACGAAAAAACGGTGCGATGCATGATGATTATAACAACCACCTGCTCAAAAGGCAAGTTTATGGGGAGAAAATGCAAGGATACGCGAAAAACAGCACAAAACGGGAGGAAAATGCTAAGATACAGCTATCCGATGATTGCGGAGAGGCAATCAATCAAAAGGAGGAGGAATGAAACATGAAGAGAACGGTTTCCAAGTGGCTGTCGATTCTCAGCTGCACGGCGTTGCTGTGTACGTCGATTCCTGCGGCGTTTGCGGAAGGCACGGTGGAGGAATCGCTGGTGCCGGTGACGGGCGCACAGACGGGTTTTGTGCTTTCGCAGGGAAAGTACTACACTGACTTCGCGAATTTGGCGCAGGAACGCGCGGCGGCAAAGGCGCTGAATATTCAGGTGGGTGAAGAGGGCTTTGTGCTGCTCAAGAATGACGGTGTGCTGCCGCTGGATAGTGCGACGACGAAGGTGTCCATGTTCGGTTTCCGTGCTGCCAACATCATGATGGGCGGCGGCGGCTCTGGCTCTGGCCGTCCGGGGCAGTACGGTGTGCCGAAAACCTCGCTGGAAGATGGCATGAAGCAGGCGGGCTTTGATGTCAACGAACGTCTGCTGTCCTTTTACAGCACAAAGTCGGCAGAAGTGAAGCCGACGGATATTCCGGATTCCATCGCCTACACTTACGATGCTTACAGCGATGCAGCGCTGGTGGTTGTTTCCCGTTCCGGCTCGGAGGGCAGGGATGAAGTGACTTACGGCTATGCGCAGGACGAAAATGCTGACCCGAATGCGCACATGCTGGAGCTGACGGACACGGAAAAAGATCTGATTCGCTACGTGAAGGCGAATTTCCCCAAAGTCATCCTGATTGTCAACTCCTCCAATGCGATGGAGCTGGCGGAAGTGAATGCGCCGAAGACGGAGGACAACCTCGGCGTTGATGCGATTCTCTGGGTGGGTCATACCGGCAACGACGGCGCGGCGGCAATCGGCAACATCCTCTCTGGCAAGGTTTCGCCGTCCGGCCGCACTGCGGATACTTACGCGGTCGATTTCACCAAAGATCCGACGTTCACGAATTTCGGCTCGAATGGGCAGAACTTTGAAAACGGCGAGCGCATGAACAACAACGTCTATGTCGACGATACGATGACAGATTATCACTCCGTGGAATACCGCGAAGGCATTTATGTCGGCTACCGTTATTATGAGACGAAGGGACACGATGCCGGCGAAGCATGGTATGACGAGAATGTCGTGTACCCGTTCGGCTACGGCTTGAGCTACACCACCTTTACGCAGGAAATCGAGGGGGACATTGCGCCGACTGGGGTGATTCATGCGGCGAATGAAACCATCACGGTGAAGGTTCGTGTGACGAACACGGGCGATGTGGCAGGCAAGGACGTTGTGCAGCTGTACTACACCGCGCCGTACACCGAGGGCGAAATTGAAAAGGCGTATGTCAATCTGGCAGCGTTCGGCAAGACGAAGGAGCTTCAGCCCGGCGAGAGCGAAGTGGTGACGCTGCAGTTCGTGGCACAGGATATGGCATCGTTTGACTGGAACGACGCCAACGCCAACGAGTTCCGCGGCTACGAACTTGAAGCTGGCGACTATGTGCTGTCCATCCGCCGCAACGCGCATGAAGAAATCGCGTCGATTACCCGCACGGTTGAAACGGGCTTGAAGTGCGTGACTGACTACACCACGGGTGCGGAAATCAAGCCGCTCTTCTCCGGCGATGAAGGACTGGAAGCTTACATCTCTGTCAATGAAACGCTGGAAAACAATCAGATGTCCCGTGCGGACGGACTGGAAGTTCCGGCTGCCGCAACGAAGGAAGACCGCACTTGGGATCAGGCAGTTATTGATGAACTGGATGCCCAGAAGGAATATTTCAGCCTGAATGACACGGAGGATTCGCCGTGGTACGTTTCGCAGGTTCCTGCGGCTTGGACGCAGAATGCTGGTACACGCGATGAAAACGGCAAAACGGCGATTCAGCTGGCGGATTTGGCTGGCGTGCCGTACACCGAGCCGAGCGTGGTGGATGGCGTGGCAGTTGCCTCTGACGATGAAGGCACGAAGAAGTGGGACGAGTACATGAATCAGCTGACGTGGGACGAAATGGCGACCATCGTCTCCTACGGCGGATTCGGGCAGCCTGCGGTAGAAGCTATCGGCAAGAAGCAGAACGGTGCGTATGACGCGGCGGCACATCCCTTCTGGAATGGCGCGATGTTCGGCGGCGCACAGGCACCCGAAAATCAGATGGGTACGAACTGGGTTACGCCGGCTGTATGGGGCTGCACATGGAACACGGAGCTGCTGTATGACATTGGCATCATGACGGGCAACGAAGCGCTGCTGTTCAATATCAATGGTCTCTATGGCTTCTCCCTGAACATTCATCGTTCTGCGTTCGGCGGCCGCAACTTCGAGTATCTCTCCGAAGATCCGCTGCTGGCCGGCAAACTCGCGGCGGAGCTGAGCAGTGCTGCGACCGAAAAGGGCCTTGTGACCTACACGAAGCACTACATGATGAACAATCAGGAAACGAACCGCAATACGAACGGCGGCGTGATTACATGGGCGAACGAACAGGCCATCCGCGAAATCTATGCCAAGCCCTACGAACTGGCGGTCAAGGAAGGCAACAACTCCGCATTCATGACGGCGTTTAACCGTATTGGCTTGTCCACCTGTTCGACGAACTACGCGCTGCTGGAACTGCTGACCCGCGGCGAATGGGGCTTCTGCGGCCATAACGTGACGGACTACATGGACTATCCGGAATATCGCTATACGAACCTGATGGTTCGCGCGGGCAATGAACTGCCCCTTGGCGGCCCGAACAAGCTGATTGGCAAGGGCAAGGGCGGCAACAGCTCCAGCACCGAAGGTACTTGGAGCGCAGAGCTGAACACCGTGCTCGTGGCGGCCGATACGGCCAGCGCAGAAGCAGCTGATGCAGCGCGCCGTGCAGGGGAGGATGCGTCCACCTACGAGACGGTTCCTTCTGCAACGCAGTATTTCGCTGTCCGCAAGGCAGCGCAGCGCGTTTTGTACTCCAACGCCAACTCCAATGCGATTCTCAATGGCTATGAGAATCATATCGTGGAAGAGTTGGAATACAAAGTGGGCGACAAGTTCGGCGGTTGGGGCGGCGGCAAGAACATCATTACGCCCCTCTTTACGGCGCGCTATGCTGATGTCAGCGACATCAAGATTGTGAATGCGGATGCGATTCCCGGCATGAACCTTGGCGCGGACGGCGTCGCCTCCGGCACATTCAACGAGGCTGGCGACTACACTGTCACGGCGACGGCGACGGTCGAAGGCTGGGTCTATGTGCAGCTGACGCTGACGATTCACGTCAAGTAATATAGGAGCATTTGGTTACTGGACGGATTCGCGCTGGCGGACAAGCGAATCCGTCCTTGATTTTCTGATGAAAGGGAAGGAGCAAAGTTTATGAAGCGAATTACAGCGATGCTGTTGATGATTTGCTTATGCTTGATGGGGCAGAGCGTGCTGGCTGAGAAAAAAGTTGGCAAGATTGCTGTTGCGCAGGAACCGGCGAAGATGGATTACTGGGTTGGGGAAGAATTTTCCGCAGAGGGCGGCGTGCTGCTGGTGACATACCGCGACAAAACCACTGCTGAAATTCCGATGACGGATGAAAATGTGAAGCTGCCTAACGTCAAGACAAACACACCCGGCCGCAAGGCAGTGAAAGTGACTTACGGCGGCAAAAACGTGACCTTTTATATCAATGTGGCAGAAAAAGGCGCGGAAGTGACGTTCGAGCTGAATTACGACGGTGCACCAGAAGCGCAAAAAGAAGCGGCACGTCAGGGCAAGGGCGTAGAAGCGCCAGAAATACCCGTGCGTGATGGTTATACCTTCGATGCGTGGTATACCGATGCTGCCTGCACGGTACTGTATGATTTTGCGCAGGTGGTTGAACAGCCCATGACACTCTATGCGAACTGGCTGGCGGACGATGCCGTGTATTATCCTGTGACGTACAGCTTGAACTATTACGGCGTACTGCCGGACGGTTATGTGCAGCAGGTAAAATCCGGTGAAACGGCACGGATGCTGTCCTTAGCGCTGGTACGCGACGAATTTGAATTTATCGGATGGTATGCCGATGCAGCCTGCACCGTGCCGTATGTGCAGGAAAACGCGATTGAAGGCGAAACGACCATCTATGCGGGATGGAAATCGCTCAAAATGGGTGCAGAGACGTATACGTTTGAAGCCGAACAGACCAGCTTGCTGGGCAAGGAAGGGCCGGGCATGTCCGGTTCTGCATCCGGCGCATCCATGATAGTCAACGATGCGACGAATCTGGACGCCAGCAATGGCAAGTATGTCTCGTACCTGTATAAAAAAGGGCTGTCGTTGGATTTCTATCTGGCGAGCAGTGAAGCGGTGTCGGATGCAGTGCTGACGCTGCGGGTTGCGGCGGAAATGGATAACATCAGCCTCTCGCCCGATAACTACACGATTGAAGTCAACGGTCAGCCGGTGATGTTTGATGCGATTGCACTGGAAAAAGGAGCAAAATTTGCAGACTGCATTGTTATTCAGAACGTCGCTTTGCAGGTCGGCGCAAACACGATTCGCCTTGTGACGAATAACAGCGTGAACCCGATGGGTGAAGGCATGGGAACGTATCAAGGCACAGCGCCGATGGTGGACTGCATCAAGCTGACGACGGCGGCGGTTGTAACGTGGGATGCAAACTACAATCTGCCAATGATGTACTGATTTCGCGGAGGAGAACATGGCGCAGAAAACGAAGAAAAAGCTGATTCGCGTATGGGCAATTGTCAGCGCACTGGTGCTGATTCTGCTGACCGTCGCGACGGTGCTGACGCAGTTTGTCATGCAGGATGTGCTGGCCTCTCTGCTGGGACGCGACGTGGCGGTTTATGCCGAGGGCGTGACACCACTGTATACCACCGAATACACGAACAAGGACGAAGTCTATCAGGCGGCGAACAAACTCAACGAGCGCATCTGCGAAGAAGGCTTTGTGCTGCTCAAGAACGAGGGAAATGCGCTGCCGCTGGCATCAGGCAGCCGCATCACTGTGTTTGGCAAGAACAGTGTGAACCTTGCTTATGGCGGTTCGGGGTCGTCCGGCGGCGATAAGTCCGCAGCCATCGACCTCTATACCAGCTTGCAGAATGCGGGCTTTGCGGTCAATCCGGCGATGAAGCCCTTCTATGAGGATGATAAGCGCTCCGGTGCACGCCGCTCAGAAAATTCCACCAACTTGGATGACGGGAATACCGTGTTTTACTCCATTGGGGAAACGCCGCAGCGCTTGTATACGAAGGAAATCACGGATACCTACAAGGATTACAATGACGCGGCGCTGGTTGTGCTGACCCGCATCGGCGGCGAAGGTTTTGACCTGCCGCGTTCAATGAAGGATGTGGAAGGGGCGCGGCAGGACAGCGACCACTACCTGCAGCTTGATCAGAACGAAACGGACTTGCTGGCGGCGGTCTGCGAGGCAGGATTCAGGAAGGTTGTTGTGCTGATTAACAGTGGTTCGCCGATGGAACTGGCATTTTTGACGCATCCGGATTATTATGCCTATCAGGACAAAATCGACGCAGCTATCTGGATGGGCTTCCCCGGTGCATCCGGCGTGAATGCGCTGGGACGCATCCTGAACGGCGAAGTGAATCCGTCCGGGCGCACGGTTGATACCTACGCGGTGAATTTCAAGAACAGCCCGGTGTGGCGGAACTTTGGCGATAACCTGATTACCGGCAAGGACAGCGGCGACCGGTATCTTGGGCTGGAAAACGAAAACTACTACTTTGTGGACTATGAGGAGAACGTTTACGTCGGCTATCGCTATTACGAGACGCGCGGCGCGGATGACCCGGAATGGTATGCGCAGGAAGTGGTGTATCCGTTTGGCTATGGTCTGAGCTATACGACGTTTGACTGGACACTGGAAAGTGCGCCGGAAAACTTTGTCCTCAGCGATGTCAGCGACAAGATGGAAGTGACTGTGCGCGTAAAGAACACGGGCAGCGTCGCTGGCAAGGACGTTGTGCAGCTCTACGGTCATGCGCCGTATACGCCCGGCAGCGTGGAGAAGTCCGAAGTTGTTCTGCTGGACTTTTCCAAGACGCCGCTGCTTTTACCCGGCGAGGAATGCACGCTGACGCTGACCTGCGACCCGTACTATCTGGCATCCTACGACTATACGGACAAGAACGAAAACTGGGATAACTGCTTTGAACTGGATGCGGGTGACTACGCACTGTACGTCAGCAAGAATGCGCATGACCGCGTATTTGAAGTGCCGTTCACGGTGGAAGACGACATTATCATTAGCGAAGACCCGGTAACAGGCAATACCATAGAAAACCGTTACACGGACTTGGAACTGGACAGCTCTGATTACCATCTCCAGACGCTGCTTTCCCGCGAAGATTGGGAAGGCACGATGCCGGAAGCGCCTTCTGTGGATGACCGAACGGTGGATGAAGAATATCTCGAAGCGCTTCAAAACCGCGACCACAACAATGAAGAGGCGAATGCGCTCTTTGACTTGGGGCTTCCCGCAACAAGTCAGACGGACATTTCACTGGTGCTTCGCGACCTGCTGACGGATGAAAATGGGCAGAATCAGCGAGTGTCGTATGATGACCCGCGCTGGGATGCGATTCTGGACAAGCTGTCTGTCGAGGACATGGTGAAAATGTGCAACATGGGCGCATTCAAAACGAATGAACTGCCCATCATTGGCAAGCCTGCCACGAACGACACAGATGGCCCGACTGGCTTCACGAACTTCATGGATCGCAGCGGCATCTACTGGAAGTGCTGCTATTACTGTGCGGAAGTCGTCATGGCTTCGACATGGAATCAGGAGCTGATGGAAGACATCGGCGAAATGATAGGCGCGGAAGGATTGATTGGCGCGGATGGAAAGGGCAACAATCTGCCATATTCCGGCTGGTATGCGCCCGGCGTCAATATCCACAGAAGCCCCTTCGGCGGTCGCGATTTCGAGTATTTTTCCGAAGACGGACTGTTCAACGGCAAAATGGCGGCGGCGGAAATCCGCGGATGCGCCAGCAAGGGCGTTTACTGCTTCGTGAAGCACTTTGCGCTCAACGAACAGGAAACGCATCGTTCCTCCAACGGTTCGGGCACTTGGGTGACGGAACAAGCAATGCGCGAATTGTACCTGCGCCCGTTTGAAATCGCGGTCAAGGAAGGGCATACCACAGCAGTGATGAGCTCCTTCAACCGCATCGGTACGCGCTGGACAGGCGGCGATTATCGGCTGCTGACTCAAATCCTGCGGAACGAATGGGGCTTCCAAGGCATGGTCATCACCGATTTCAATACGACCTCCTACATGAATTTGCGGCAAATGGCATATGCAGGCGGTGACTTGAATTTGGGCAATGACATGACGCTGCCGGACGTTATTCAGCCGAACTGGTGCGACGCATCCGACCCGGTGGACATGCAGATCCTTCGCCAATGCGTGAAGAACATTCTCTACACGGTGGTCAACTCGAATGCCATGAACATCAGCGTGGCATACTATCGCCCTGCATGGTGGAAAATCACAATTTATGTGGTGGATTTCGTGGCGGTTGCGGTGATTGTGTTTACAGGGATTCGCTGTTTCCGCGGAAAAAAGGAAGAGCATAGCGCAAAGGCATAACAGCAAAGGGGCAGCAAGCGAAAGAATAGCTTGCTGCCCCGTATTGCGTTCGTCATGAAAACAAGTCTTATACTATTTCCAGATTCAACTGCGCCATCTGCTTGCGCCTTTTTCGTTCTGGCGTCCGCTCACTCCATTTAGCGTAGCGCTGCTACGCTGCGTTTCGTTCCCGTTAGCCAGAATGAAAAATTCGCGGCGCATCTTGGCGCATTCTTATCTGGAAATAGTATTATGCCCATGCACCCGCTATCATAGGGGAACGTTCTACAACAAAAGTGTAGATTTTCTGACGGCAGTTGGTCATATCCGCGTCCGTATAGCTTGTGGGGAGACTGTGCCACAGCGTGTCGCGGATGATTTTTGCCATTTCAGCGCGGGTGGTTTCCTTTTCGCGCCAGTTGTTCATATTGGCGATAGCTTTACGAATGGTGCTTAGCAGCTCTTTCGCAGAGGCTTTCAGCATCTTGATTTCCTCCTTGGAGAGCGTGTCCTTTTTCAGCAAATCAAAAAGCGCAAGCTGCTCTTCGTTGTCGAAGCCCTCACGGATATAACGCTCCGTTTCGATGTCTAGTTCATTGGCCAGTGCAAGCAAATCGGTGAAGGACTTTTCGATGGCAGCGCGATTCTGTTCGGCGTTGTAGTTGCTGATAATGGTTTGATACCGCTCGTAGTAGTCGATTCTTGTTGGATTGCGAGCCATCATTTCAGCAAGACGACCTTCAATCAGCTGCTGCAAATCCCGCAAAAGCAGATTTTGATGTTTCCGCCGCATAAATTCCGCGCGAAGCCGTTCAAAATCAATTTTGCTGATGTCAAACGTCTTATCCTTGTTATCATCGTTGATTCTTACATCAATCGCGTCGCTGACAATATCATTGATGCGCTTCATCAGCGTGGAATTGTCGGCATGAAGGACACGCGCGTGCATCACATCGTAAATCGCGCTGATGGCATCCTTCTCCTTGCGCTCGCTGTCCAGCTGACCATGTTCGACATACTTGAACATGCGGAACAGCTCACGCGCGATGATGCCGAAGCGCTTGCGCGTATCTGCATCGCCGGAAAGTGCATCCGCACCATCTTGCACAGACTCGATTCGTGCAAAGCTGTCGCTGCAAACGGCGGTGTCCAAATTAAACGAATGCGCCAGCATCAGCTGTCGGATTTCGTCGATAACTGCACGAATCTTGCTGTACAGCTGGCTAATATCCGGCGTGGGGTCAACCGCAATTCGCCCGCCGGATGTGTAGTCTGCCAGTGCCTGCCGAAGCGCTTTCACAACGCCGATGTAGTCAATTACTAAGCCGTTCGTTTTGCCCTCGCAGACGCGATTGGCGCGGGCAATGGCCTGCATCAGCGTGTGCGCTTTCAGCGGCTTGTCCAGATACAGGCAGCTAAGGCTCTTGACATCAAAGCCGGTGAGCCACATGGCGCATACGAATACCACGCGGAAAGGATTTTCGCTGTCCTTGAACTCTTTGTCCAGCCTGCGCTCTTCCATTTTGGCGCGGTGCGGGCGAATGTCCAGCCCCCAGTTGTCGAAGGTCTGCCACTCGTTCTGCTCCTGACTGATGACAACCGCCATTTCGGTTTCTTTCATCCATGCCAACTTGCGCTGCATTTCCTGCGCTTCCTGCTGGGAAACCGTGCGCAGGCTCGCATCTAACTGGCGGATGGCATCTTGCCAGTATTCCTGCACGAAATTGTACATGCGCACGCAGGTCACTTTGTTGATGCACACGAACATCGCCTTGCCTGTGTCCCACATGTCGGTGTAGTGCTTCACAAAGTCCTTTGCGATGGCGCGCAGCCGCTTTTCGGCGGTGATGATGTGAATATCCTTCGCTAATTCCCGTTCCATTTTTGCCTGCTGGTCGGGTGTAAGGTTTTCACTGTCAAGCAAATCGGTCAGTTCGTTGGAAATGTTGGGATTGGTGATTTCCAGCTGATCGGCGCGATTCTCGTAGTAGAGGGGAACCGTGGAACCGTCATCGACCGCCCGTTTGAAGTCATACACCGATATATAGCCGCCGAAGGTGCGCTCGGTGATGTTGTCGTAGGCGAACAGCGGCGTACCGGTAAAGCCGATGCGGCTGGCGGTGGGCAGCAGCTTCATCATGTTGTCGGCAAAAAGCCCGTTCTGCGTGCGGTGAGCTTCATCGCTCATGATGATGATGTCGTGATTCGGCGTGATGGGGTCGGGGTGGTCATTGTTGAATTTCTGAATCAGCGTGAAGATATAGCTGGGATTGCCCTTCAGCATCTCAACGAGCCGCGCACCGCTGGACGGGACAAACGTGCTGGATTTCATGCCGTTAAGACATCCGCAGCTCTCGAAAGTAGCGCTAATCTGCTTGTTCAGCTCGTCCCGGTCGGTCAGCACAATGATCGTCGGACTGCCCGAAAACTTGCGGCGGATTTTCTGCGACAGAAACACCATGGAGTAGCTTTTGCCGCTGCCCTGCGTGTGCCAGAATACGCCTAACTTGCCGTCGCGCAGCTTGCGATCTCGATAGGCTTCAATGGCTTCATTCACGCCGAGATACTGGTGATTTCGTGCCAGAATTTTGGCAGTATGATTGTCGGAATGGTCATAGATGATGAAGTTTTCCAGCAAATCGAGGAAAGTTTCCTTTTTGCAGATACCGCGCAGCATGGTTTCCAGACTGACAACACCCTGTTCGCCCTCATTCAGGCGTTTCCACTCGCTAAAATACTCATATTTGCTGCCCAATGTGCCGATTTTGGATTCCACGCCGTTGGAGAGCATCACAAAAGCATTGAACCAGAACAGTTGCGGGATGGTATGCTGATAATCGTGATAGTTGGTATCATAGGCTTGGCGAACATCCACGCCGAGCTTTTTGAACTCCACAAACAGCAGCGGAATGCCGTTCACAAAGCCGATAATGTCCGCACGGCGATGATACAGTGCGCCGTCAATCTTCATTTCCTTTACGGCGAGAAAGTGATCATTGGCGGGGTTGTCGAAGTCGATGAGCCGTGCCATGCGCGTTTCCATGTTGCCGTTTGGCAGGCGGAAATTGACGGGAACGCCGCCAGTGATGAGGCGGTATTTCTGCTCGTTGGTCTGCATGGGCGTGGCAGAAAAGGAGGTTTCCATGAGCGACTTGACCACGCTGTCCGCATAAGCCTCCGTCATCCAGCTGTTCAGGCGGAACAAAGCCGGATGCAGGTACTTGGTGAGCAGCACCTGATGGTAGTCTGTGCGCCCCAACGTGCCGTTTGCGCCCAACGTTTCACGGTTGTGCGCATAAACCAGCTCCCAGCCCAGCTCGTCGTGGAGCAGGTCGCCGGCGGCACCTTGAACAAGGACGTTTTCGGAATAGGAGTAGCTCATAATGTAGTACCTCTTTGCATTATATTAAGCTCTTTCATTATTGTCGAATAGATAAAAACTGCCTGAATAGTTTGAAAATTCACAAAGAAAACGCTCTTCATATGCTTTGTCGGGAAGGTAGACTGTTCTTATATCATTCAAAGAAAACGTTACATTTTGCAAGCAACGCCATTCCCTTTCCATGTAATAATTGTCTGGATGGTCGTCAGGAAGAGTTACATCATAGAGTTTTACATAGGCTAATTGTGTTGCTATGCCTTTTATAAGGCTATATAGTATCGGATGAATTGTTCCAGAAGAAATAGCGTCTAATACATCTTTATCAAGCTGATTTATCCATGGCGCCAGTATTGATGTATCTGTGAACAGCCTCCTGTCGGCTGACGACAATGCTATTTCGAATGCTATGAGGGATCCTACGGCTTTGGATTGCATATATGGATAATATTTGCAGGGCTCCTTTGGCGATGAGGATTTCGTCTTTTCGCCATTACCGCCACACTCAATAATAGGATGATTTTGAGGTACATACATCACAGGATGTGCACCCTGCTGGGCGATAAATGTCTTTTCAAAACCAAGTCCGAAATGGCTATATTTATTCGTGTGGATTGCCAATGCCTCATTTGGAATGTCGCAAAAGCACACAGCATCGCAGCGACCAAACACTTCACCGAGATGTTCACATTGAGAGTCAGAAAAAAACGTTACCTGCGGATTATGAGGTGAGTTGATATTGCACAACAATTCGCATCCTTTAACAATTGAAAGAAGAAGATTGAAACGTTCTTCATCGTTGGGTTTTGCGCGTCCAACAAAATGACATAGTAAATTCGATGTGTAGTTACTCATAATTATACCTCTATTTCTCCGTCCATCAATTCAGGCAAAAGCCGGTCACGGGCTTCACAAGCAAAAGTAATTTGGTTATTCAGAAGGATAATTTGTGAAATTATAGGTTCTACGATGTTTTTAAATTGGAATAATAAATTTGAGGATGGAATTAATATGCGAATTTTTTCAGCCCTAATAAGACTCAGGTTTTGTTGAGCAACGCCATTGGACAATGCTGTCATCTTATTCAACATCTCTTTGCTTCTAAACATGCAATATGCATATGCAGGATGCAAAGTTTGCAATTTTGCAACACGTTGATTCAGCAAATAGTTATATCCATTAACGATGCATACTCTACCAATATTTCCAGTAAGAGAAAGAAGAATATCTCCCTCTGTCAGTATACAGTGTGAAGGAACTTTATCCGGAAGCTGATCTATGTAGTCTACGTTGTCAGGGGAAAACTCGCCGTCTTTAACATTCTTTATGGTAATAAGTCGATATTTGCCGCTGCTAACATATTCGGAACTTTTGAATGGGTAGCCACTCAACAGTTTGACTATGTTATCAACTGTGCCCTTCATCCACCCCTCCGGCACGCCATCCATCACCTTCACGCCCTCATGCCCCGGAAAGCGCAGTTCCACAAACCACTCTCTATACAGCCTTTGTGCAGCTTCTTCCAGCAGCTTAATTTGGCGGCGGTTGTTTTCAATTAGGTCGTCATAAGCAGAAAGGATGGAGGCAATGCGGCGCTGGGTGGGAAGGTCGGGAAGATTGATTGTTAGATTTTGCAGACTGCTAAGACTGATTGTTCTTTGAGCTGCGCCAATAGCTGCTGCATCAGCTTGCAAAAAGAATGCCTTACTTAACATTGAATAATACATATATGCTGGCTCAACAATGTGTGGGTTAGGACGTAATATTGCGATATGTCGCTGAAATGTAAATTTGACATTCTCTTTCATCAAAACAGGTATGCCAAACGAACCGACAACAGAATATAAAATGTCACCTTTCTGCGGTTTTCGCTTGGCAAGTAAATTGTCATAGTATGATTGCGGTACATGCATGCAATTTGTAAAATCAAAAGAGTTGTCCTTGATGTTCGATATGGTGACAAAAGGAATGCCTTTATTGCTCTTCGGTGGTGCTTGATGGTCACCATCGGAAATGCTCTGACAGCATTCAGATAATTTTGCTTTTTTCCAACTCATACCCCCATCTCCTCCCAATTCCGCGAGATGGTTTCCATCAGTGCGTCGCTCTGCTGTTGCAGCGTCAGCAGTTCCGCGTGGATTTCGCGCATCCGCTCCGCAAAATCCACATCATCCGTCTGCTGTGCCTCTACACCCACATACGCGCCGGGGGTTAAACTCCAATTCTTTTCCTCAATTTCCTGCAACGTGGCGGCCTTGCAAAGACCGGGAATGTCACGGTATTCGCCGTCTCCGAATTTGTCGGTTAGCCAGCACGCTTCCTTCGCAATTGTCAGCTTCTCCTGTATGGCAGCGAGGGATTCGTCATACTGCGCCTGTATGCGCTTCTTGTCCTTGCGGGCTGCCGCGGCAACGGCATCCTTGCATTCTGCGGTGACGCTGGCTATCTCTTGCTGCAGCTGCTCGGCGCGCTGGGCGAAGGTGCAATCCGCCGCCATATCAAGCGCGACGCGGTAGTCTGCCACCAATGCGTGGTATTTCTCTGTTTCGCCCCGATGCAGCCACACGATGGCGTTCAGGTTCTTCATCTGCCACGGACTCCACTCGTTCAGCGTGCGATCCACGGCGGTGTAGTAGTTGCGGCTGTCGATGAACAGCACTTTGTCGCGCAAGTCGAGTTTCTTGCCCTTGTCGAAGAACCATAGCGTGCAGGGCAGGCTCTTGGTATAGAAGAAGTTCGTACCAACAGACAGCATCACATCCACCGCCCCGGTGGACACCAGCTGACGGCGAATGTCTCGATCGCGCCCGTTGCTGTCGGTGGCGGATGCTGCCATGACAAAGCCCGCACGCCCGTGCTCATTCAGATAGCTGTAAAAGTAGCTAATCCACAGATAGTTGGCATTGCTGACTTCTTTGCTGGGATTCACGCTCGGCATCCCGAAGGGCAAGCGCCCAGCAGAGGCGGTGCTTTCACTTTTTACTTTGTCCACATTGAAAGGCGGATTCGCCATCACAAAGTCGCACTTGCCCTCCAGACCAAAATGGTCGTGATAGAAGCTGTTCGCATCGTCCCCGGAAACGATTTGCGCATTCAGCCCATGTACTGCCATGTTCATCAGGCACAACTTGGCATTGTATTCCACCTTCTCTTGACCGTAGAAGGTCATGGCCATATTCGCGTTCGCGCCGTACTGCTCAGTGAAGTCCGCAGAGGAAACGAACATGCCGCCGCTGCCGCAAGCGGGATCCAGCACAATACCGCGTTTGGGCTCGATGATGTTCACAATCATGCGCACCAGCGATTTGGGCGTGAAGAAAACGCCGTCATCCGAGGCCACCGCCGGGGCAAACTTGTTGAGAAAGTACTCATAAATGCGCCCGATGATGTCGTCCTGAATGTCGTTTAGGGCGCTGTTGTTGAAGATGCGCAGCAATTCCCACAAGAGTTCGTTCTTGAAAGACGTGTAGGTCTTGGGCAGCACGCCGCTCAGCTGAGGGCTTTCTGCTTCTATCAGTTCCATCGCGCGGTTGACCTTTTCGCCGATGTTGACTTCAGCTTTTTTCAAATTCAGCAGATATTCATAGCGTGCTTCTTCCGGCAGAAAGATAGCGCTTTTCTGCTGGAAGTCGATGGATTCCACCGGCAGTACACGCCCGTTGCGAACCGGGCGGTCTTTCATAATCTCGGCTTCCACATAGCGGAAGCGGCTATACGCATAGCGCAGGAAAATCAAGCCCAGCACGGGCATACAGTATTCCTGACTGGTCAGCTTGCTCTCTGCTCGGAGCAGGTCGGCGGATTCCCACAGCTCGCTTTCTAACTTGCGAAGGTTAATCATGGTGCATGTCCTCCAGTATATCACACACAGTGCGACCACACATGATGCGGCACTAACTCTATTATACCTCTTGAAGTGCATTCAGGTCAATTGCTAAATCAGCTTCGCCTTGCTTTTTGCATGAAATTTGCAAGGTGCCTACAGAAACTCTTATCGCTTGATATGAATGAGTGGCCGAATGGAAAAGAACAAATTTTCAAAATGTACAGTATCATCTTTAGCGACTGCAAGGAGCAAAGCACACAAAAGCTGTATTCCGAGTTACTTGCACGGAATGGAAATAATCAATCATTGAAAAAAGAACAGAATGCTGCCGATGAAACTGAAAAGACCGAGCAAAATGGCGAGGAAAACTTATTGCTGCCGCAGTCAGCAGTAGATTCGGAATCGGGAGCATTATCTTCCGAAAAAACAATGTGCAAGGAAAGTGAATGCGAGAATAAGCAGGATGAAGTAGCTGCTACTGCGGCTGAAGAAAATAATGCACACCAAAGACAAGATGGAAAACTGTCCGATGGTGTTGCATTGGCTGAAGCACTATTGGCATGGACTTCTGAGCAAAAGAAGAAAATGCAAAGTCAAGCAGAGCAGATTGCGGAACTAACATATGAGCTAAAAAAGAAGCAAACAGTGCTTGAAAATCAAGCTGCGCAGATTGCAGAGCTGAAAGAACGTACTGAAAAGCTGCTTGCGATAAAAATCAATCTTGAATCGGTCATTGAGACGGCTAAATCCGAAAACGAAAAGCTAAAAACAGCGAAAGAAAAAGCGGAAAATACCATTGCACAGGTTCAACAGATGGCAGGAAACTCTGCAAAACAGGAGCTGGAAGGCTTTAAGGCAAAGCTGTCATCAGAAATGTCATATGCAATTAAGTGCTATCAGGACGGCTGTGCAGAGGATGAAAAGGCGGAGATTTATGGAGCTTTGCTTGAAGAAATGATTGATGTTCTCGCAAACAATGGTATTTCTGCGGAGGAATAATGAGTATGATTTCGTTTGGCATAGACTTTGGGACGACAAACACAGCGGTTGTTGGCTGTTTAACAACAGAAAACGGACTGACGACGACGGCTTATGGCGAAAACAATCAGCCTTTTCCTTCCTTGGTGGCGTTGCATCCGGAAAAAGATACGCTCTTTGGCAGTGAGGTGAAGAAACGGCGAAGTCAGCTGATTTCCGAGGGATACACGGTTCTCGCATCCTTCAAAACAATTCTGGGTTCGGGAAACAGTATCGCTGTCGGAAAGAAAAAGTATAGTCCGCTCGATGTAACTGCGTTGTTCCTTGCCTATATCAAGGAGCGTGTAGAGAAAATGGCTGGCTGTGCCATGAATGAGGCAGTCATGGCAATTCCTGTTGACTTCTCATTCGAGCAGCGCGCTGATTTGCGTGAGGCGGCACATAGGGCAGGAATATGTATCAAGTCGTTTGTGAGCGAGCCAACGGCAGCGTATGTTAAATGTCGGGATGAATTGGCTGGGGCAAGCAATGTCGCTGTTTTCGACTGGGGCGGCGGCACACTGGACATCAGCTTGATTTCTATCGAAAACAGAGAAGTATCAGAACTTGCAGTTGCAGGGATGCGTCTTGGCGGCAATGATATTGACCAGATGCTTGCACGCCATATCCATGCGAAAATTATGCGGCAGGTATCGACAGCATGTCCTTTTGATGACTTATCCCCGAAAGAACGCGACGGCCTTCTTGACCGTGCAGAGGCAGCAAAAAAACGCTTGTCCTCCGATGAATCTGCGCCTGTGATGCTGATAAAATACGCGGGAAGACCCACTGTACGAGAAAATGTGACATTGGATGAATTTTCAAAGCTGATTGATGCAAAAGTCAACGAAGCAATTCAGCTGCTTTTTTCGGCAGCGGATAAAGCAGGGGTCGCGCTGGGGCAGATGGATGCCATCTTAATGGTGGGCGGAAGTTGTGAAATGCAGGCGATTTACCAACGTATCGAAGAGATAGGGGAAGAGTATCACCTTGCCGTTTGCCGCCCGGAGCGTGTACAATGGTCTGTGGCTGGCGGAGCAGCAATTTTGTGCGAGAAAGAGCCGGTCTATAAGCTTTGCAGCGCTTTTGGCGTTTTGCTTTCTGATGATTCCTTTTATCCGGTGTTTTTACCCGGACAGGAAGCAACCTGCAAATCGCATGAGTTAGGCGAACTGCGAACTTCGCAGCTAATAACTTCTTATGGTGTGGGGACAATAGTCGATTTCAAAGAAGAAACCGCTATTATTGGTGGAGCTGATGACTGGAAAACGGCGGATGAAGATGACCCACGAATCTTACACTGTCACAGCTTGGAAAAGGTGCTACAGCGTGCTTACTTCGTAAAGCCTAAGTATGATAAGAAAAATCGAGCAATCTATGAGAAATCGTATAGTCGTGACATTCGTGCATATCGTTTCCCTGAAATTTTGTATTGTCCAGCATGTACATATCTATGGAAGGACAAGCAGTTTGCTGGCTTGCAGAAAGGAGAACTGCGCTGTCCAGAATGCAACCATAGATTGGTTCCTTCACGTTTTATTGTTGCATGCCGTCATGGTCATATCGACGACTTTCCGTATTCACGATGGGTTCACCGAGGTGCCGCGTGTGAAAAAAATCAGGGAGGGGAACCTGAACGATTAAAGCTGTTCAATATTAATGGGCGAACAAACTTGGGCAGTCTGATGGTATCCTGTGAACTGTGTGGAAAAACACGCAGTATGCAAGAAGCGTTCGTTCCAGGGGCATTAGCAGCCGTGTATAAATGCGCTGGCCGCCAACCGTGGTTGGAACACGACGCTGATTCGCCATGCACAGAGAATGCTGTTGCTCGAATGAGAACATCCGCTGGTGTCTATATGCCCGTTAATATTAGCGCGCTGAATATTCCACCGTGGAGTACACAGGTCAACAAAATTCTATTTCGACATCTCGATGCGATGGAAGGAAAGAGTGATGAAGCGCTGCAATCCTATATAGAACGAAAAATCCGCCCGTATCTTCCGAAAATCTCAAACAAACAGATTCTGGATGCTTACCGCGTGCTGTGCACAGAACAGAACAAGCCGCATCCTGCGTCGCTCAGAGAACTATATGAGGAAGAATACCGCGCACTTTGTGAAGAAACGGAAGATGAAAATGCGGATTTCAGTTCCAGACGAATTTCTCCTCCGAAAAAGTATCATATGCTGCTGGATAGTGTCACGGCAGTTGATTGCCTGATAGAAATTGTGACAATGGTTGGATTTACACGTTTGCAAGGCTGGGATGGAGACATGAATAGCCCTTGCTTAGCACCAATTTTTTCACGAAAGCAGCAACAATGGCTTCCGGCAATTGATATGCATGGCGAAGGAATTTTTATTCGGTTAAATGAAGAGAGAGTTTCAGATTGGGAAAAGCAAAACCAGCATATCTACCAGTTAATGATGGAGCGGATTCAAGAAAACAAAATCCACTGTGAAAATGCTTCGCCAAGGTATGTGCTGCTTCATACTTTTTCCCACTTATTGATTCGTTCGCTTGCCAAAATGTGCGGCTATCAATCGGCATCACTGAAAGAAAGAATTTATTCAACATATCCCAGCGGCGAGAATATGGCAGGGATTTTAATTTACACAGCTTCTTCTGATGTGGAGGGCAGTCTTGGCGGTCTTGTTGCGCAGGCTAAATCGGAGCATTTGGAGAAGATAATTGATTACTTGCTTGATGAGGCGGAATGGTGCTCTGGCGACCCGCTTTGCATGACATCAACGGGTATCAATGGACAGGGGTTATATGGGCTTAACTATGCCGCATGCCATCAATGCACATTATTGCCTGAGACTTCTTGTGCTATGCGCAATCTTCTGCTTGACAGGGCTGCGCTGATTGGGAGGACAGAAGATGGCACGGTTGGGTTCTTTATATTATAAGGCGGGCTTTGGTATTTCAAGCGACGAGAGCATTCTCCGCAAAATTCGACATTTCACCTTGCCGAATGTCTGTAAGTGTGGTAAAATACACACGACGTAACGAATTATGCCATTTTAGGCGATGCTATCAGCAGGGGGGCGCACCCTGATTATTAAGTGCAAGATGTGCGGCGGGGACATTGACTTCATTCCGGGCGCGACGTACGGGACGTGCGAGTACTGCGGCAGCACGTCGACGATTCCGCAGGCGGAGGACGAGAACAAACTGAACCGCTACAACCGCGCGAATCACTTCCGGCGGCAGTGCGAATTCGACAAGGCGGTTGCGGCGTACGAGAAAATTCTGGAGCAGGACGAAAACGATGCCGAGGCGCATTGGGGCGCGGTCATCAGCCGATTCGGCATTGAGTATGTCGAAGACCCGGCAACGCATCAGCGAATCCCAACGTGCCATCGCGTGCAGGTGGCGTCGATTCTGACGGACGAGGATTATCTCGCGGCGGTGGAGAACGCGCCGGATGAGGAGAGCCGCCGCATCTATCAGGAGGAAGCGGCGCGGATTGCAGAAATCCAGAAGGGAATTCTGGCAATTTCTGCCAATGAGAAGCCGTATGACGTGTTCATCTGCTACAAGGAGACGGACGAGAACGGTCAGCGGACGCGCGACAGCCAATGGGCGCAGGATGTCTATTATGGGCTGACCGAGCAGGGCTTGAAGGTGTTCTTCAGCCGCATCACGCTGGAGGACAAGCTTGGGCAGCAGTACGAGCCGTACATCTTCGCGGCGCTAAACAGCGCGAAGGTGATGGTCGTTATCGGCAGCCGTCCGGAGTACTTTAACGCCGTGTGGGTGAAAAACGAGTGGAGGCGCTATCTGTCGCTGATGAAGCACGACCACAAGCGGCTGCTGATTCCGTGCTATCGGGATATGGATCCGTACGACCTGCCGGAAGAACTGTCGGCGCTGCAAAGCCAGGACATGAGCAAAATCGGCTTCATGCAGGACTTGCTGCGCGGGGTGCAGAAGGTGATGCAGCAGCCGACGAGCGCGCCGCAGGGGGTGCGCGTGGAGACTGCGACGGTGGAAACCAATGCGCCGGGCGTGACGAGCCTGCTCAAGCGTGCCGCGCTGTTCCTGGAGGACGGCGACACCGCGAGTGCGCGCGAATACTACGACCGCGTGCTGGACATTGACCCGGAGTGCGCCGAAGCCTACATGGGCAAGGTGTGCGCTGAAACGGGCTGCCGCAAGGAAAGCGACCTTGGCGCGCTGAATTACTGCGTGGACATGCGCGGCGACTGGCAGAAGGCGGTTCGCTTTGCGTCGGCGGCACAGAAGCAGAAATACGAGGGCTATATGGCGAACGTGCGGGCGCGGGTGGAGGAACACTGCCACGAATTGGCGATTGACTGCGCCTGTGCGGTGGCAGTCGGGCGCGGCAGCCGTGCGAAGATGGACGACGCGCTGAAGGCCTACCGGGCGAATTGCCTGACAAAGGGCAGCGAATCCACCGATTACAGCGCGGAGGAGGGCGCGTCGTGGCACTTGGCGGGTTACCAGAGCATCCGGAACACGCTGGCGCAGATGATAGCGGACAACGCCCCGCGCGACGTGACCGAAGGCATGCTGAAAGTCGCGGCGGCGATGTTTGGGCAAATCAAGGGCGAAGAAGCGCGCGCCCAGCAGTGCCTTGTGCTGGCGGAACAGGCGCGGCTGAAAGCGATTTACGAAAAGGCAAGCCGAAGAAGAATGGAAATCGGAATGCCCAACTTGACGGATGCGGCGGATTTGGAAGCGCTCGCCAAGCAGTTTGGGCAGATTCCGGGCTACAAGGACGCGAAGCAGCAGGCGGAGCAGTGCTTGCAGGACGCAGAGACAACCCGCGAAACCGTCTACAATGATGCTGTGGAGGCAATGCAGGAAGCTGAAAAAGGAAACTTCGGCTTCAAGTGGGAAAATGCAATTAGGATGCTGGCACGCGAGGGGCTGAACGGCTACCGCGACGTGGAGGAGCTGCGGAAGCAAGCCGAGCAGCGGCGTAAGGAACGCGAGAACGCGGAAGAGAAGCAGCGGCAGGAAAGCGCGCGCAGGAAGAAAGCGCTGACGATTGCGGCGGTTGTTGTTGTGATGATTGCGTGCGCTATTGCTTGGTGCATTCCGAATGTGATTATCCCCAATAACAAGTATCAGCAGGCGGTGGCACTGCGTGAGAGCGGGCAGTATGACGAGGCGATTGCTGCGTTTGCGGAGCTGGGGGATTACAGCGACGCGGCACAGCAACTTTCGGAAACGAAGTATCAGCAGGCGGTGGCGTTGCGCGAAGAAGGGCAGTATGACGATGCAATTGCAGCGTTTGCGGAGTTGGGGGATTATAGCGACGCTGCGGCGCAAATTACGGAAACGAAGTATCAGCAGGCGGTGGCGTTGCGCGAAGAAGGGCAGTATGACGATGCAATTGCAGCGTTTGCGGAGTTGGGGGATTATAGCGACGCTGCACAGCAACTTTCGGAAACGAAGTATCAGCAGGCGAACAATCTAAACGCTGCGGCACGATATGATGAAGCGTACGCCATCTATGTGACGCTTACCGGCTACAAAGACGTTGACAAACTGCTGGCAGAAGATGATAATATGATAGCAGCAGCACGCGACGCGAAGTTTGCTGTCGGCAATTACATCACTTTCGGGACGTATCCACAGACAAAAGCAGGAAACGATGCAACGCCGATTGAGTGGCTTGTGCTGGCGCGGGATGGTGACAAGGCACTGCTGATTAGCCGCTACGGGCTGGATGCACAGCCGTACAACAAAGACTATACCAGCGTTACATGGGAAACCTGTACCCTGCGGACGTGGCTGAACGGCACATTCTACAACAAGGCGTTCAGCAGTGCTGAACAGGCGGCGATTCTGACAACGAACGTGGATAACAGCAAAAATCAGTGTTACAGCGGATGGAGTACGAACGGTGGGAAAAATACGCAGGATAAGGTGTTCCTGTTGAGTTATGCAGAAGCCAACAAGTATTTTGGTGTAACGTATAACAACAGCAGCAACACGAAGTCGCGAGTAGCACCGACAGCGTACGCGATTGCACAGGGAACAGGGAAAAATTCTTCCTATAAAACCGCTGATGGCATTGATGCCGGATGGTGGCGGCTGCGGTCGCCTGGCGTCAGTCAGTACGATGCCGCGTATGTGAGCACCGACGGTTCTCTCTACGCTAACCGCGTCAACGTTGGCTCTGGTTCTGTCCGCCCCGCTTTGTGGGTGAATCTTGAAGCTGGAATTTTCTAATCTTCAATCATTCTAACAGAAGAAACTCAGGGGCGGGAACGCCGGAAAGCGACTGCGCCAAAAGCGCTCCCGACCTCTTCTGAAAGGAGGAACAACACGAATTACAAATGCAAAACAAGAAATATGGACAAGGAGGATTGAGCAGTATGACACAGCTCAAATGGAATCAATTTGGCTCGATAGAAGATGTACCACAATTGATGATGTATCTTGATGGGCGGCAATATAACCATGAACGCTATTTCCACTATACATCCCTAAAAGCAATAGATGGAATACTGGGAACACGCACGTTTAGAATATCGAACGTATCAAGATTTAACGACCATATAGACCGGAAACAGTTTGATACCCCGCAATTTTATTTTTCATTGTGTTTCAGTACGGGAATCAATGAAAACTTACCATTATGGTATCTTTATGCAGGCTTAACTGGGCATGGTGGACGAATCGGATTTACGGATACAGCAATGAAGGACATGCTGAAGTCTGCAATGTTTGAATTGGCAGAATATGATGACAATGATAAACCTGTTGTAATTTGCACCTTGGAAGACGGAATTAACATGGAAAAGAACTTCCGAGATGTGCTGTATTGTGGAGGAGATACGAAAGAAAACTTGAGCTTGAAATACAATACGATGACAAATTATAAAATCCCAGCGTATCAAAAAGAAAAGTTAAAGATGAAGTACAATGGGTTTCTAAAGGGGCTTATATGGTATTACGAAAAAGAGACGCGTTTGCTTATCAGAGTTACTGGAAGAGCGGCGAAGAAGATAAAACCTGATAAGAAATACTGCGTTTTGATGCATTTCAGTGAGAAAAACTATAAATCTGCACAGTTGACATTTGCGCCGGAAGTAGTGGACATTCCGGCAGAATTAGCACAGTACGATGCAATCAGAAAATATGTCATGGACACATCAAAAATTTCCGCAAGTAAGTTTCAGGGCGAAATTGAAATGAAATTGTGCGATAGCTGTACCAGAAATGCGCATCAAAATCCCTCAACTGAATAATATCCAACGGCGGCGACTTCCTTCATGCGGAAGCCGCCTTGTTTTTGTCGCATCCGGGCATAAAAAGTCGCAAAGCCCCCTGTAACCACTTGCAAAGCGGGTACACATGCAGTATAATCAAAGTGGAATGTTTTCCTTTCACATGCGCAATTTCCAGCATGAGGAATGAGATAGAGGAGGAACTGCCGTTATGAGTAAATTCGTTATTGCCTGCCCCGTCTGCCACCAGTATGTGCAGGCCAGCACGGGTCTGTTCGCAAGCCGCCGCGTCCGCTGCGCGTGCGGCAATATCATTGATGTCAAAACCGAAAGGTTAGCCAGCCGCAAGTGCCCGTCCTGCGGCAATCAGGTCGTTTTCGACCAAGCCGATGGGGTGGATGCCCGCTGCCCGGTGTGCCAGTCGGCGCTGATGGTGGGGGAAGCCGTGTCGTTCCGCTGCCATCGGTGCGGCTGCCAGCTGAACGCGGACAGCACGGTGGATGAGGTGGACTGCCCCGTTTGCGGTGCGGTGAACGACGTACAGGCGGAGGTGAAGAAGGCGCAGGTGCGCGCGGAGGGCATTCCGGCGGTCATCCGCTATGAGGGCGACAATCAGACGATTGTGTGGAAGCACCCGCTGACGGATTTCACCACGGGAACGCAGCTGATTGTACACGAAAGTCAGGAAGCCGTGTTCTTCCGCAACGGCGAAGCGCTGGATTCCTTCGGCGCGGGACGCTACACGCTGGAAACAGCCACGCTCCCCAAGATGAACAGCATTTACCAGCTGCCGACGCAGGGCACGCCCTTCCGTGCAGAAGTCTACTTCGTCAACCTGACGACGCAGCTGGGCATCAAGTGGGGCACGCCGAGCAAAGTCGGCATGTTTGACCCGGTGACGGGCATCCATGTGGAACTGGGAGCGTCGGGCGCGTTTAACCTGCGGGTCAGCGACGCGCGGCGGCTGCTCATCCGCGTCGTCGGCACGGCAGCAGGGCTGAAGCAGGAGGAAGTCTTTAACCAGAACGGGCTGGGGTACTTCCGCACGCTCATCATGACGCAGGTGAAGGCGAATCTGGCGAAAATCATCAAGAGCAACCACATTTCCGTCCTGGAGCTGGACGAGCATCTCGACACCATCAGCCGCGGTCTGCGCGATGCCATCAACGCGGAACTGGCATCGTACGGGCTGGAAGTGCCGGAATTTTACGTCAGCAACATCGTCACGCCGGACGACGACCCGAATTTCCGCCGCATGAAGCAGCAGCACGCGGATTTGTACCTGAAAACGCGCGACGAGGAAATCCGCAAAGCCGAGGCGGAAGCCGCGTTCGAGCGCAAGGCGGTGGAGGCGCAGACGGAAGCCCGCCTGAAAACCATCACTGCGCAGGGCGATGCCGACGCGGCGCGAATCGCGGGTCAGGCGCAGGCAGACATCTACCGGATGCAGGCGGAAGCCGAGGCGCAGGAGATGCGCATGAAGGGCTACACCTACCAGCAGGAGACGAGCCGTCAGGTGGGTCTGGAAGCCATGCGCAACGGCGGCGCAGCGGGCGGCATCAGCGGCATGGCGAGCGACGCGATGCAGTTAGGCGTTGGGCTGGGCGCGGTCGGCAGCGTCATTGGCATGACGAAGGACGCGATTCAACCGGTGATGCAGAGCGCCTTGACCCCGGAAGCTCCCGCAGTCGAGGGCTGGACGTGCACCTGCGGCAAGGCGGGCATCACGAGCAAATTCTGCCCGGAATGCGGCGCGAAGAAGCCCGAAGTGTGGGACTGCGCGTGCGGGCAGACGGGCATCACGAGCAAATTCTGCCCAAATTGCGGTGCAAAAAAGCCGGAAACGTGGAACTGCGCCTGCGGACAGGCGAACATCAGCAGCAAATTTTGCCCGAACTGCGGCAAGAAGCGGGAGGACTAAGCAATGAAACTGAGCAAGCACGCATGGACAATCTGGGGGATTCTTCTGGTGGTGGCACTTGTGCTGATGGTGCTGATTCCGTTCAGCCGGACGGCATCGTGGTGGATTGCAGCTATCTGCACCGTGCTGATGTTCCTGCTGGCGGCGTGGACGTTCTATGCCGCGTTCCGCAAGGATGGCTTGGAGAGCAAGATCCTGGGCTGGCCGATTTTCAAGGTGGGCGCGGTGGCGCTGGCGGTACAGGCCGTTCTCGGCTTTGCGCTGATGGGGCTGGCGGCGCTCTGCCCCGCGTGGGTGACGGCGCTGGCGGAGGTGCTGATTTTCGCCGTGACGGGCATCTGCCTGACGGTGAAGGATGCCGCGCGCGTGGTGGTATCGCAGAGCGAAGCGCACATGGCGGACAGCACCGCCGCGTGGAAGGTCATCCGGCAGAAGGCGAACGCGCTGTCCGCATCGGGGGATGCGGACATGAAGCGCCTTGCGGAGGAAATTCGCTTCGCCGACCCGAGGCCCACGAGCATCGACGGGGAGATTGCGGCGCAGGTGGATGCGCTGGCGGCAGGGAAGAATCCCGAAGCCATCAGGCGTTTGATGGCGGCGCTGGCGCAGCGCAAAGTGATTGCAAAGCAGGAGAAAGCAGGAAAGTAAATCATGATTATCAAGTGCAAAATGTGCGGCGGTGACCTTGACTTTGAGCCGGGCAGCACCGTCTGCGAATGCGAATACTGCGGCAGCAAGCAGACCATCCCCAGCGCGGACAGTGAGAAGAAAACCAACCTGTTCAACCGCGCGAATCGCCTGCGCATGAACAGCGAGTTCGACAAGGCATCCGGCGTGTATGAGCAGATTGTGGCGGAGTTCCCCGAAGAGGCGGAGGCGTACTGGGGGCTGTGCCTGTGCGCGTACGGCATCGAGTATGTGGATGACCCTGCCACCGGCAGCAAGATTCCCACCTGCCACCGCACCCTGCCGACCTCCATCATGGAGGACAGCAACTTCGAGCAGGCGTGCGACTACGCCGACCCCGTCGCGCGGAAGGTCTACCGCGAGGAAGCGAAAACCATCGACCGCATCCAGAAGGATATTCTGTCGATTGCGCAGAACGAAACGCCCTACGATGTGTTCATCTGCTACAAGGAGACCGCCGAGGACGGCAGCCGCACCGAGGACAGCGTGCTGGCGCAGGATGTTTACGAGGCGCTGACCGCCAAGGGTTTAAAGGTGTTTTTCAGCCGGATTACGCTGGAGGACAAGTTGGGCACGCAGTACGAGCCGTACATCTACGCGGCGCTGTCCTCCGCGAAGGTGATGCTGGCGTTCGGGACGACGTACGAATACTATGATGCGGTTTGGGTGAAGAACGAGTGGAGCCGCTTCCTCGGGATGATGAAGGCGGACAAGCGGAAAGTGCTGATTCCGTGCTTCAAGGGGCTGGATGCGTATGACATGCCCAAGGAATTTCGAGGCTTGCAGGCGCAGGACATGGCGAAGCTGGACTGGATGCAGGATCTTGTACGCGGCGTGGAGAAGCTGTGCGGGAAGGGCGGTACGGCAAGCAGTGCGCCCAACACGGTAGTGCAGAAAACTGTGGTGCAGGAAGTGCAGGAGAGCGGCAAAGCAGACAACCTGATGAAGCGTGTGTATCTGTATCTGGAAGATAGGGACTTTGCGAAAGCCAGCGAATATATTGACAAAGTGCTGGATGTGGATGCGGAGTATGCCCCGGCGTATGTGGCGCAGGTTTTGGTGGCGAAAAAGCTGACAAAAGAAGCGAATTTGACGATACTGCGCGCGTCGATTGACGATGACCCGACGTGGAAAAAAGCACTGCGATTTGCGAATGAGGAACAGAAGCAGCGTTATTTGGGGTATGCGAAGCAGATTAGTGTGAATGAAGCGTATGACAAAGAGCAAAGGCGGTTGGCGAGAGAACGCAGGGTGAAGCAGAAACAATATCACAGAGCACTTTCGGCAATGAACCAAAAAGACTATCCTGTGGCATTACTGATATTCAAAAAGTTTGGAGATTATGAAGAGAGCAGGAAACTTTTTCAGCAATGTATTAGTGAATATCGGAATGCGCTTGCAACATAATTGGAGGATTCCAACAAGGCGAAGCTCCTTTTAGCACAGAAAGAGTTAACGGAAGCAACACAGCAAGTTGACTTAACACAGAAAAAATCAAGCGAGCTGACAAATGCAACATTGGAAGCAGAAAATCGAAAAAATAAGCTTCAAGAACAAATTTCCCGTCTTAATGGGGAAATCGACGAACTTCATGGATTATTTATCGGAAGAAAAAAACAGATGCTTATAAATGAACTCACGTCTTTGGAAAGAGAACAGACAGAAATAGAACAGCAGCAATGCTGGAGTGAAAAAGAGACAGCGAAAGCACATGTAGAATTGCAAGCAGCAAAAAACGCATTGGTGCAAGCACAAATTTTGCTAAAAGCAGCTGAAGAAGAACAGAAAATAGAACAACCTTCTTGGACAGATGAAGAAATTGAAGCGAAAGCGATAGAAGTAGCTACTCAGGCGGGAAAATACGTTACTTTTGGTCACTATCCGCAAACCAAGTCGGGAGATGATGATAATCCTATTCAATGGCTAATTCTGGAGCGCGATGGACAGAATGCACTACTTATCAGCAAGTGTGGGCTGGATACAAAACCGTATGATACAAACGAGAATGGCACCACATGGAAAAAAACACGCTACGGATGTGGCTAAATGCTATATTCTACAATAAGGCATTTAACAGTGCTGAACAAGCGATAATACTGACAACAAGCGTTGATAATAACAAAGAGCAGTGTTACAGTAGCTGGAGCAAGAATGACGGCAATAACACGCAGGACAAGATTTTTTTGCTAAGTTATGCTGAAGTGAAAAAATACTTCGATGTTGTATACTGGAAGAATGCTGGACCGAAGGAAAATAAAAAGCCGCGCATAGCACCGACGGCGTATGCAATAGCACAAGGTGCGTCTACATTCTCCCTCTACAAGACTGTTGATGGCGCAGATAGTGGGTGGTGGTGGTTGCGATCGCTTGGGCAGAACGGAATTGAGGTTGCGGCTGTGGGTGCCAGCGGTTGCCTTCATAGTTTTAGTGCCTACGAAACATCTGCTTCTATCCGCCCTGCCATGTGGGTCAATATCGACTCGTTAATCAAACAAGTCTAAATCAGCCTATTTCAAAATTTCATCCAATCAGGAGCGCATCACCCCTCTGCAACTCCCTGTCCCCTCAATTGTATACAACCAACTAAGCCCGCCGACCACCTGTACAAATCACAGGCAGCCGACGGGCTTGCTTTCTTGCCTTATATTATTTCCGGATTCACCTGCGCCATCTGCTTGCGCCTTTTCATCCGGAAATAGTATTATTTCGCTTGATACACCATTTCCGCCTGCTTCTGCGCAATCAGGCACAGTTCCGCCGCCTTGAAGGCGTGCGCCTGCGTCATCGCGTTTTCCGTGCGGTTCAGGCTGTCCAGAATCAAATCACCGAAGAACGGGTAGCCCGTCAAGCCGGTCGCGTTGATGTACTGCTCGCCTTGGTCGTTGACGAGGAACACATGGTTGCCGCCGTCACGCTCCGTACCGACATCCACATACTTGCGGATTTCAATGTACCCCTTCGTGCCGATGATGATGGTGCGCCCGTCGCCCCACGTCCGCAGGCCATCCGGCGTGAACCAGTCCACGCGGAAGTAGAACGTCGTGCCGTTTGCACCGTTGATGGCGCAGTCGCCGAAGTCGTCCAGCTCCGGATACTGCGGATGCGCGTAGTTGGCAATGCGGCTGCGGGAGACGGTGCCGTCCTCCTCGCCCGCGTAGAACAGGTACTGCTCGATTTGGTGGCTGCCGATATCGCAGAGGATGCCGCCATACTTCTCCTTTTCAAAGAACCACTGCGGCCGCCCTGCCGCGCCCAGCCGATGCGGCCCGAAGCCCTCCACATGGATGACCTTGCCGATAGCGCCCTGCTCAATCAGGTTGCCCGCCAGCACCGCGCCTTCCACATGCAGCCGCTCGCCGTAATAGACCATGTACTTCTTGCCCGTCTGCGCCGCCATCTTCTTGGCGCTGTCCAACTGCTCCAAGGTGGTGAAGGGCGCTTTGTCGGTGAAGTAGTCCTTGCCCGCCTGCATGGCGCGCAGCCCCAGCGCACAGCGCTCGTTTGTAATCGCCGCGCCGCAGACCATATTCGTTTCTTTGTCGTTAAGCAGTTCTTCCTCGCTCCGGGCGACTTTCACCTGCGGGTACGCCTTCACGAACGCTTCCACCTTCTTCGGATCGGGGTCGTAGACGTACTTCAGCGTGCCGCCCGCCTCCAGCAGGCCGTTCGTCATGCCGTAGATGTGCCCGTGGTCAAGGTGAGCGGCAGAAAAGATAAATTCACCCGGCTTCACGACGGGCTGCGCCTTGCCTTTGGGCGCATAATTCATGCCGTCTGATACTTTCATCGTGATGACCTCCTATTATTTCTGCTGATAATCGCTGCCGAGCGTAATCGTGCCGTCAAGCGACGCGGCAGACGTGGTTTTCTCGTAGAAATGCGGCACGGCGCGCATCATGCCTTCCACCGTGTAGAACGGATCGTCCTTTTGCAGCGGCAGCGTGACCGTCTGCTTCGTCGCGCCTGACTTGTAGACGGCTGTAATCAGCTCAATCGTCCGGCGGCCATCCTCGCCGCCAATTGCGGGCAGGGTGTCGTTCTCCAGCGCGGAGAGGACGTTTTCCAATTCGCCCGCGTGCCCCTCGTAGGGAAGCTGCGGCTGCGCATCCACAAAATCGCGGATTTTCTGCTCTAACTCCGTATTTTCAATCGGGAAGCCGTTCGGTTTGGAGATGGACGCGTACACGCTGAACGGCGCGGCGACTTTCGCCTTTTCGCATTGGAAAACAAGCTCCTGCTCTTCGCCGTGATGCACGACGGAGGCCGTCAGCTGCGCCAGCGCGCCCGGATATTGCAGCACGGACAGCGACAAATCCTCCACCTCAGCGTTGTCGTGCGCGACGTTCGCCATCACGCTCGTCACGGCCTGCGGAAGACCCATCATCCAGCACAGCATGTCAATATGGTGGACGGCGTGGTTCAGCGTACAGCCGCCGCCCTCCTTCTCCCATGTGCCGCGCCACCACAGGTCGTAGTAGCAGTGACCGCGCCACCAGGCCGATGTGACGGATGCGCACAGCACTTTGCCCGCAAGCCCGCTGTCCAGCAGTTTCTTCAGGTTGCTGATGGGCTGGCGGAAGCGGTTCTGGGCGATAATCGCGAGTTTCTTGCCGCTTTCATCGCGGGCGCGGAGCATTTCGTCGCACTCTTCCAGCGACGCCGCCATCGGCTTTTCGCAGACGACGTTCTTGCCCGAACGCAGGCTGTTGATGGAAATGCTGGCGTGGACGTACGGCGGCGTGCAGACATCCACCAAATCAATATCCTTGCGTGAAAGGATTTTTTGGTGGTCGTCGTAGACCTCCGCTTCGGTCAGGTGATAATCCTCCTTCATCTTCTGCGCCTTTTCCGGCACAATGTCCACCAGCGCCACAATCTTGCAGCGCTCCGGAAAGCGCAGGTAGGCCTCCACATGGGCGTGGGAAATGTTGCCCGTACCCACAATGGCAATCCGAATCATGGCATTCGCTCCTTCTTCAATACTCAACGCTGCGTGATGCGTTATCTGCATGATAGCACATTGACATCAAGATTTCTATGCGAATCTTGTTTTCAATTCGGCGGATTTGGCAGATTGTCGTCCTAATCAGACAAAACAGCAATTAGTGTCCGCCGCTGCGCTGCTTGCGGTAGGCGTTCGGAGCCATGCCCGTCATCCGCCGGAAGCTGCGCAGAAAGCCGGAATAATCGCCGAATCCGCTGCGGTCGGCTACTTCACTCAGGCTCATGTCCGTCAGCAGATTCTCCTTCGCCAGCTGCACGCGGCGGTAGAGGATGTATTCGTAGACGCTGCGCCCGGCGTAGCTTGTAAACTCGTGCGAAAGGTACGATACGCTGATGGCGAAGCGGCGCGCAATGTCTTCCAATTTTAACGGTTCGGTGAAGTGGTCATTGATGTATTGCAGCACATCGAAAATCACATCGTTGACAACGCTTGGCTGAATAGGAGCGGTTGTTCCCTGCACGGCTTGGCAGACCATGACCATGAAGTCGATGATGCGCCCGTAATTGCGGAACTGCACCATCTCGTCCGGCATGTCCTGCTGTGCGGAGATGTCTATCAGCAGCTGTTTGCACGCCAGCGCATCCGCCTGCGGCAGTTCATAGTAGAATTTTCCGGCCTGCAGGCGGCTGTCGAAGTAACGCTGGAGGTCAATCTGCCCGAAGCCAAGCTTTCGCAGCGTTTCCGGGCGCAGATACAGGAAGCCGCGCTCGTAGTTCTGCAGCGAACTGCCGCCCACCAGCCCGTGCATCCGAAACGGCGGCATGATAATCAGCTGATTGTTTTGCAGCGGAAACACGCTGCCGTCCACATAGTAGACCTTGCCGCCATGATAGTGGATGTAAAATTCGTAGAAATCGTGGCAATGCAGCCCGCCGACGGTGTGGCGCTCTGCTACGGCATAGCACGCTTCGTACTCCGCGTCCTCGCGCCCCATCGCGTTGTAGCCGTTGATAGTTTCCGCAAATTTCATCGCTTCAGCTCCTTTCGGGGTTCGGATGTTTTGATTATACAGCAGGATTCACATATTTTCAAGCAGGATTTACATTGAATTGCGCAACTTATGTCGGCTATAATTAAAGTAACGATACGGAAACGGAGCGTGACGTTTTCGTAACAGGCTGCCTCGTGCAGCGTCTCCCGTGGTTTCCCGTTGGCAGTGCCGGTCAGATGTTGGTTGATGCTGCTGGAAAAAACAGCAGGTTCTTTGCATGGATTCTATTTTGCATCCCGCAAAAGAGAGTTGTTTTTGTACCCCTTACGGAAACCATAATTCATCAGAATGGAGGTTTTTGCTTATGATGAGAAATTCCGCGAAAACCGCTGCATCGGTGCGTCCGCGCCGCAAGCGCGGGAAGCATTGGCTTCAGCGCGACTGGCGGCTGTACCTGATGCTGCTGATTCCAATTGTCTGGTACATTCTGTTCTGCTACAAGCCGATGGCGGGGCTTCAAATTGCTTTCCAGAAGTACAACATGTTCAATCCCGCCAAGAGCAAGTGGATTTGGCTGGACAACTTCAAGTTCGTTTTCGGCATGAGCGACTTTGGCATCGCGCTGAAGAACACACTGGTTCTCAACGGGCTGGACTTGCTTTTCGGCTTCCCCGTCCCGATTATTCTCGCCATCCTGCTCAACGAAATGCGAACGCCCAAGCTCAAAAAGCTTTCGCAGACGATGCTGTACCTGCCGCATTTCCTCTCGTGGGTCATCATCGGCGGCATGGTGCTGCAGATCTTTGCGCCGACGTCGGGCGTCATCAACTCCACGCTTCTGCGCTGGGGCTGGATTTCCGAGAACATTCCTTTCCTGACGGATGGTCCGACGTGGACGTTCACCTATGTGCTGGTCGGCGTGTGGCAGTCGATGGGCTGGGGCACGATTCTCTACCTTGCGGCGATTACCGGCCTGGACATGAACCTCTTTGAAGCGGCGCGCATTGACGGCGCGAACAAGCTCCAGCAGATTTGGCATGTCACCTTGCCCGGCATCCGTTCCACCATCGTCGTTCTGCTGATTATGAACATCGGGCGTATGATGTCCATCGGCTTTGACCGCCCGTTTATCATCGGCAATACCAAGGTCAAGGACTACTGCGACGTCATTTCCACCTTCGTTTACCGCGCCGGCATTACCAACAGCCAGTTCGCCCGCGCAACCGCCATTGGTCTGTTCCAGTCCATCGTGGGCTTGGTGCTGATTACGGGCGCAAACACCGTTTCCCGCCTGTTCGACGAACAGAGTATTTGGTAAGAGGGGAGGATTTGTCATGACTGCGATTTCCACACAGGCACATGTTTGCCCTGAGAAGAAGAAGAAACTCGGTGCAGGGCAGATTGTCCTCATCATCGTGATGATGCTCTTCGTGCTGATCTGCACGCTGCCGTTCATCAACGTCATTGCCATGTCGATGTCCTCCAAGTCTGCGATTCTGCGCGGCGCAGTGTCGTTCTGGCCGGTGGAATTCAACCTCGATGCCTACAAGCTCATCGTCAACGACAATTCGATGTGGCACAGCCTGCTCTATACCATCGAACTGACGGTAATCTACACCGGGCTGGCGATGATCATGACGATTCTGGTGGCGTTTCCGCTGTCCATGCGTCGCCTCAAGGGGCAGCGCGTCATCATGTTCTTCATCGTCTTTACCATGTACTTCTCCGGCGGCACGATTCCGATTTACCTGAACGTAAAGGAATTCGGAATGCTTGACAGCATGTGGTCGCTGATTATTCCGGGGCTGATTTCCACGTTCAACGTCATCATCCTGAAGAATTTCTTTTCCTCCCTGCCGTATGAGCTGGTGGAGGCAGCGTCGATTGACGGTGCGACGGATTTCCAAGTCCTCACCCGCATCTTCCTGCCGCTGAGCTTCTCCTCGCTGGCGACGCTTTCCCTGTTTTACGCAGTCGGCAAATGGAACAGCTTCAACGATGCGCTGTACTACATCACCTCGCGTGAACTGCAGCCCTTGCAGCTCAAGCTGTACAACCTCATCAAGGGCAGCCAGTCGGTGGAAGTCGCCGTCGCGGAGGGCAGCTCGAATGACCTGAGCACCAGCGTGTCCGAATCCATTCAGTCCGCAACCATCATTTTCGCGACGCTCCCCATCCTGATTGTGTACCCGTTTGTGCAGCGCTACTTCGTGGCGGGTGTTACGATGGGCGCAGTCAAGGGCTAATACTAATTCTCATCTAAACCATGACATTCGCACAGCATCTTTTTCGCCCCGGCTTTGCTTCGTTCCGCTCGCGCGTACCTCCAGTACGCCTCGCTTCACTCAGCTTTGCCGGAACGAAAAATCTGCTATGCTCGATGCCATGTTTTAGAATCGAATTAGTATCATCCCCCCACATCCTCATTGGAACGGGCGGCAAAAGCCGTTCAAGATAGAAAGGAGTACCCTTATGAAAAAGTTTCTGGCTCTGGTTTGCACGCTGTGCCTGCTGCTGACGGCGCTTCCGCTGACGGCACTGGCGGCGGATGACGATTGGGTAACGCTTAACGTCGAAATGTACGACCGCTCCATTGCGGGCTTCAACGTGGAGGACTGCTGGCAGCTGCGCTACATTCAGGAAAACTTTGGCGACCCGAACCACATCAAGATTAACTGGATTCCTGTTTCCCGCTGGGAGGAAGGCACGATCCTGTCCACCCGTCTGGCGGGCGGCACCGCGCCGGACATCTGCATGACCTACGGCACGGATTTGGTGCAGCAGTACATTGACATGGGCGGCATCATGCCGCTGGATGACCTGCTGGCCGAATACGGTCAGGAACTGACGGCTTTCCTCGGCGACGAGGTGCTTCAGTACGGTCAGTACGACGTGGGCGACGGCAAAGAGCAGTATTACCTGCCCGCGCGCCGCATCGTCGTCGCGACGCAGAGCATGTTCATCCGCAAGGACTGGCTGGAAAAGCTGGGCATGGAAGTTCCCACGAACGTGGAGCAGCTGTATGCTTACCTGAAGGCGGTGAAGGAGCAGAAGCTGGGCGGCGAGAACACCGTTCCGTATTCCTCCGACCTGTACGCGGCCGACCCCTTCTACGGCTGGATTTACCAGATGGATGCCTTCCTTGATTACAGCCAGATTACCGAGGAAGACTGGGTGGCGAACTTCAAGTTCCACTACATGCTGCCCGGCGCGAAGGAAGCGCTGCGCTGGATGAACAAGTTCTTCAATGAGGGGCTGGTTTCCGATTACTTCGGCATCGAGAACAGCAAGCAGACCGACAGCGACCGTGTGAACGGCTATGACGGCTTCTGGGTTGGCAACTGGGACGCGCCGTGGCGCATGGAAAAGTCCTACGCGCAGGATTTGGCGAAGAACGTTCCCGGCGCGAGCTGGATTGCCTGCGACCCCTTCAAGCCCGAAGCCGGCACGACCCCGCATGAAACCTACACCGCCGCTGGTCAGGCGATTTTCATCCCCGCGTCCGTGGATGAAAAGGTTGCCGTGGCCGCGATTAAGTACCTGAACTGGATGTGCAAGCCGGAATCCCTGTACGCGCTCCAGAACGGCGAAATGGGCTACAACTACACCACCGTCAACGAAAACAACATTCCGACCGACCTGAAGAACATCAACGACACCGACGACGCGCACAAGATGCACGCGACCGACGGCGCACCGATTTGCAACGGCTTCTACTACGGCTCTGACGAGCTGAACTACGCTGCGACCGCTATGGGCTTCCCCGGCTACGAAGACGTTGTGGCGGACAGCCTTGTGATTTCCAATGACGGCGCTTACGAACCTGTCAGCTTCACCCGTACCATTCAGTCCCGCATCGACTATGGCACGACCATCATCTCCAAGGAAGCGGAACTGCTGGTTCAGGTTGTGACCTGCAAACCGGAAGATTTTGACGCAACGTGGGATAAGTACATCAACGAGATTCTTTCCGCCGGCGGTCAGCAGATTATCGACGAGCAGCGTCAGGCGTACAAGGATGGCGCATACCGCGGCTTCTATCCGATGGCGCAGGAGTAATAAGCGCACGCAAACTTCACAAAAAGGGGGCTGCGTCTTGGACGCAGTCCTTTTTTTCGGAATAACCCTCCTGATATTTCTGTTTTTCCCTGATTGAAATTGACAAAGAGTCTGCTTGGCTCTATGATGGGAGTGTTTCGGTATGCTTCGACTTGGAATCATCGGTGCGGGCGGCATTGCCAGCCTGCATACCCACAACATCCTGAGCGGCAAATGCCCGGAAGTGCAGCTGACCGCTATGGCAGACCGCAAGGAAAGCCGCCGAGAGTGGATTCGCGCAACCGTGCCGGACGCTGCGGTTTTCTGCGAGGGCAGCGATTTGATTGCGTCCGATACCTGCGACGCAGTGCTGATTGCAACGCCGCACTATCAGCATCCGACGCTGGCGATTGAGGCGTTCCGCCACGGAAAGCATGTCCTGTGCGAAAAGCCGGCGGGCGTGTACACCTTGCAGGTACGGGATATGATCGCGGAGGCGGATAAGCATCCCGAACTGACCTTCGGCATGATGTTCAACCAGCGCACGAACTGCGTCTACCGCAAGGCGAAGGAACTGATTGACAGCGGCGCGCTGGGCGAAATCAAGCGCATGATCTGGGTTGTGACGGACTGGTATCGCACGCAAAGCTACTACGATGCCGGGGCGTGGCGCGCAACGTGGGATGGCGAGGGCGGCGGTGTGCTGCTCAATCAATGCCCGCATCAGCTGGATTTGCTGCAATGGCTCTGTGGGCTGCCCGTGCGGGTGCGCGCTGCCTGCCATGAGGGAAAATGGCACGACATCGAGGTGGAGGACGACGTGACCGCTTATCTGGAATTTGCAAACGGCGCAACGGGCACGTTCATTGCATCCACGGGGGACGCGCTGGGCGAAAACCGGCTGGAAATCATCGGAACGCACGCGCGGATTCGCATCGAGAACGACCAATTGACGCTGGATACGCTCAGCGTGGATGAACGCGACTGGTGCCCCGTGTGCAAAGAGCCGTTCGGCGTACCGGATATTCAGCACGAAATCGTGCAGACAGACGGCGAAAATCCGCAGCACGCGGGCGTGTTGAACGCCTTCGCAGCGCACATCCTGCACGGTACGCCGCTTGTTGCCGACGGGCGCGAGGGTATCCGCGGGCTGATGCTGTCCAACGCCATGCACCTTTCTTCGTGGACGAATCAGACCGTTTCGCTGCCTATTGACGAAGAACTGTTCTTGAAGCTGCTGAATGAAAAACGCAGGACATCCCGCCACAAGGACGAAGTGGATGCTGCCATCGACGTTTCCGGCAGCTTTGGAAGCACGAGAAAGTAATACTAATTCTCATCTAAACCATGACATTCGCACAGCATCTTTTCCGCCCCGGCTTTGCTTCGTTCCGCTCGCGCGTACCTCCAGTACGCCTCGCTTCACTCAGCTTTGCCAGAACGAAAAATCTGCTATGCTCGATGCCATGTTTTAGAATCGAATTAGTATAACCTATTCCAAGGAGGAAATCAGCGTGGAGAAGATTCGCCTCGGTATTATCGGCATTGGCAACATGGGCTCGGAACACTGCCGGCTCATCCTGTCCGGGCAAACGCCGGAACTTGCGCTGACCTGCGTTGCTGATCCGCGCCAAGACCGCCGTGACTGGGCGCAGCAGACGCTCCCCGCCGGAACGGGCATCTATGCCGACGGCATGTCGCTCATCCGCGCCCATGCGTGTGACGCCGTGCTGATTGCCACGCCGCACGAGCTGCATCCGCCGCTTGCGGAGGCGGCACTTCGGGCAGGACTGCATGTCCTGAGCGAGAAGCCCGCGGGTGTTTACACGGCGCAGCTGCACCCGGTTATCGCCGCCGCACAGGAGACGGGCAGGACGTATGCGCTCATGTTCAACCAGCGCACGAATTGCGTCTACCGCCGCCTGAAAGCGCTGCTGGATTCCGGCGAGTTAGGCGCGCTGAAGCGTGTGACGTGGGTGGTGACGGACTGGTATCGTTCACAGGCGTATTACGATTCCGGGGCTTGGCGCGCAACGTGGACGGGCGAGGGCGGCGGCGTGCTGCTCAACCAATGCCCGCATCAGCTGGATTTGCTGCAATGGCTCTGCGGACTGCCGACAACGGTGCGCGCGTTCTGCCACGAGGGCAAATGGCACGACATTGAGGTGGAGGACGACGTGACCGCCTATCTGGAATTTCCGGGCGGCGCGACGGGCGTTTTTATCGCCTCTACCGGGGAGCTGCCCGGCACGAATCGGCTGGAAATCGCCTGTGACCGCGGCAAAGTCGTCTGCGAAAACGGGCAGCTGACGCTATGGCGCTTGCCGCAGAGCGAATCCGCCTATTACCGCCGAAGCGCATCCGCATACCCCCACGCCGAGGTGCAGGTGGAGATTTTGCCGCTGGACGGAGAAAATCCGCAGCACGTCGGTGTGCTGAACGCTTTTGCGGCGCATATCCTGCACGGCGCGCCGCTGGTGGCGGACGGGGCAGAGGGTATCCGCGCACTGATGCTGTCCAACGCCATGCACCTTTCCTCGTGGACAGGCAAGCCCGTGTTCCTGCCGATTGACGAGGGCGAATTTGTGCGGCTTCTGGCGGAAAAGCGCCTGCATTCAAGGAAAAAGCAGGTGAAAGAGGTCACGTTCGCGACGGATCACAGCGGGACGGGAAGAGCGGAAGGATGATCGGGTATAGGCAGCAACGCGGCGGCGCGTTGGATGCGAATTTTCTCCGGGCAGGCACATACGCCTGCCCGTTTTTTGCGTCGTTCTTTTTTCGGAATGGCTGTTGAATTGCTTGAAAAAATGGAAATAAAGGTGTATAATGAAAGCAGAATGATGTTCTCCGGTGAACGGCGCGCTGCTTGAAAGAGAAGGCCTGACATCGGACGATAAAAAGGAGGAATTATCATGGCAGTGAATTTGAAGAAGGGTCAGAAGGTTGATTTGACGAAGGGCAACCCCGGCTTGAGCAAAATCATGGTCGGCTTGGGCTGGGACGTGAACCGCTACGACGGCGGACACGACTTTGACTTGGATGCCTCTGCGTTTCTGCTGGGCGCGCATGGCAAGGTTGCGAACGATTCGAACTTCGTGTTTTACAGCAATCCAGCTGATCCATCCGGCGCAGTACGGTACGGCGGCGACAACAGAACCGGCGCTGGGGAGGGCGACGACGAGACGATTTTCGTTGACCTCGCCACTATTCCGGCGAACGTGGAGAAGATTGACTTCACCGTGACCATCTACGACGCCGCCGAGCGCCGCCAGAACTTCGGGCAGGTCAGCAATGCGTACGTCCGCGTTGTGGATGAATCCACGGGCATGGAACTGATTCGCTACGATTTGGAGGAGGATTTCTCCATTGAAACGGCGATTGTTGTTGCGGAAATCTACCGCCACAACGGTGAATGGAAGTTCAATGCCATCGGCAGCGGTTTCCAGGGCGGACTCGAAGCACTCTGCATCAACTTCGGCGTGAATGTATAACGGTGCGGAAATAACCTGACAGAGGAAGAGACGTACCCCGTTTCCTCCTCTTTTTTTCAAAATACAGCGCGTCTGCGGAGGAAAATAGGAGCATGAAGAACAGCAAACGCCTTCGGATTAGTTACAACGCCCCCGCTATCTTGTCCTTTGTCCTGATTTGCTTTGCGGTGCAGCTGCTGAATGTCCTGACAAAAGGGGCAAGCAATCGGGCTGTGTTCAGCGTCTATCGTTCCTCGTTTCTTGATCCGCTGGCGTATCTGCGCTGCGTCTGCCACGTCTTTGGCCACGCAAACTGGAATCACCTGATGGGCAACATGATGTATATCCTGATTCTGGGGCCGATGCTGGAGGAAAAGTACGGCACGTCCAACATGGTGTTCATCATGCTGGTGACGGCACTGGCGACGGGGCTTGCGAACCTGATTTTCTTCCCGAACATTCGCCTGCTGGGGGCGAGCGGCATCGTGTTCGCGATGATTCTGCTCTCATCCATTACCATCACGGAAGAGCATACGATTCCGCTTTCGTTCATTCTTGTTGCCGCGATTTACATCGGGCAGCAGGCGTATCAAGGGCTTTTCACGGCGGATAACATCTCGCAGATGGCGCATATCGTGGGCGGCATGATCGGCTCGGTGCTGGGATTTGTGATGAACAAGTATAAAATGAGCCGCTATGAACGAGGCAACCATGGCTAACAGAATCAACGCAAGCAATCTTTCTGAGTTGCTCCTGCCCATGCGCCAAAGAGGAAATGCGCCGGGGGTATACTTTGTGCGCCTGTGCCAATGGAGCCCGGAAATCAAGGATTTTCTCTGGCGCTACCACGAAGCGGCGCGCGCAAAGGGTGTTATCATTGAGGGACAAATCGGCAATCCGGATGAGCGGCAGCTGAGTTACCTGATGGAAATGCTGGGCAGTGCGTTTGAACCGAATCCGGCGTTCATTACCCAAGCGCTGCAGAAGTGGATGCCGCGCATGAGTCAGGCAAATCGCGTTTCGTTTGCCGAAGCAATGTGCGACCAGATGGATGAATTGAAGCGGAAGGGAAAAACGGACAGCATCATCCGGAACATCTACATGAAGGTGATGTGCTGGCTGTACTACAAATTCGAGCGCCTGATGCCCTTTCTGGGCGACGACAATCCGCCCCGTATTCTCTACGAATGCAATGCGGTTACGGCGCATGAGCTGATTCTCCTGCGCATTTTGTCGATGATGGGGACGGACATACTGCTGCTGGAGCCGCAGGGCGACGCGGCGTACTTGAAACAGGATGCAGCCTCGGCATGGTCGCAGCTGCTGATTGTGCAGGGGATGCCCTTCGCGAAGGATTTCACACTCAAGCAGTTCCGCAAGGAAATGGCGGCGGCAGCGGCGGGAAACATGCGCCAGCCGTCGCAGCCTGCGCCGCGCCCGGTGACATCCGCGCAGCCGATGCGCCAGCCTGCCCCCGCTGTGCCGCGTCCGGCGATAGCGCCGAACCAGCCGATGCGGACAATGCCACCCGCTGTGCCGCAGCGGCGCGACCCCGAAACATACTTCCCGAAGCCGTCGCGGATGGCGTGCACGAATGCGTGGATGAAGGAAGCATCCTATGAGGAAATCCTGACCCCCATTGCGGAACGCGGCGACGACTTCCGCCTGTTCTACCATGCGTTCATCCGCTTAAAAGGCGTGCCGGATAAGCAGACGTACATCAGCGACCTGTTCCAGTTCTACCAGAAGTTCCGCAGCACGGGGCGCAGAATCGCCATTGTCGACGACGGATTATCCCTGCCCGGCCCGGAGGAAGCGGCGCAAATCCGCCGTCACCCGTACCGCTCGCAGGAGGAGCTGATAATCGACATTGCCGGGAATCTGCCCGCGTGTGCGAACGTGGAGCTGCAGCGGCTGATGCAGCAGGCGTTCGTCCGGACGATGATGGCGGCGGCAAAAGCCGAACCGAACCTGAATCGCCTCCTGATTTCCGCCGTGTATCTGCTTTGCTGGATTCGGCAGTATCAGGCGGCGCTGTTTCAGGGCTACAAGGGCAGCGAAATTCCGTGCTTTGTGCTGATGGGCGGGTGCAGAAATCAGCATGACGCACTGTTTGTGCAGTACCTTGCCCAGCTCCCCGTGGATATCCTGATTCTCGCGTGCGATTTGAGCCGCCCGTGCACCGTGCAGAGCGACCAGCTGCTGGAATTGACGGGCAAGGACTCCATGCCCGTGCCGAAATTCCCGCGTGACGGCGGCAGCGTGCAGATGCGCACAATGGCATCGAACGCCGAGCAGGACTTAACGTCGATTCTCTACACCGATTCGGGTATTTACCGCAATCGTCAGTTCTCGCGGGCGGACGCGATTACGCTGCAAACCACCTACGACGAGGTGTTCATCCTCTGGAGTCAGGAACTCAAATACCGCGCGAATTTCAGCACGGTGAATCAAGTGGTCAACATGCCCGTGGTGTATGCAAAGGTTTCCGGCGTGGAGGACGGCAAGGTGGAGGCATACTGGCAGAAAATCAAACTTCTGCTGGGAGATGACACGATGCTGATTCCCTCGCTGCCCTATGTTGTAACCGGCGCAGCCAACCAGTTTCAGCCGCTGGCGGTGAAAACGCTGCGAAACGGCAGGCTGAAGCGCGAGGAAATCAAGGCAGACCGCCAATATCCGTTCGCTCTGCTGCGCGAAGAACTGCAGGAGCATATGTTTGACAAGGTGCAGCTGATGCTGGATGAGCGGATAATCAAAGGCACGTTCACCAACGGCACGGAATACACGGTGCTGGCGACGGTGCTGAACATGAACCGCGATATCGTCCGGCGGCTGCAAAGTTTCGATTTTGCGAAGAAGAATCCCAAGATGGTCGTGCTGTGTACGGGCGAACAGCCGTGTTCGCTGGAGGATGCAATCCTGATGACATTCCTGAATCTGGTGGGCTTTGACATTGCGCTCTTTGTCCCGACCGGGTATCAGACGATTGAGCGCTACCTCAATGGGAATTATCCGGTGGAGCACCAAATCGGCGAATACGTCTACGATTTGCAGGTGCCGGATTTTAACGCACTGACCCCAGTCAAACGTTCGTGGCTTGAAAACATACTGAAAAGAGGTAACTGACAATGGCAATGAATTTCAACCGTCCCGCAGGCGCACCGACCAAGGCTGTCGCTGCCAAGCCGGAAACGGCGCTGATGGAAGTGCAGCCCTATGACATCATTGCGGATCAGCAGGCGACGCAGAAGCAGCTTGCGCATTCGCCTGAAATCGAGTCGCTGACTGCCAGCATCGACGTCAACGACTTGAACACGATTGTTACCTTCGGCAGCCACTCGGCGGAAGAAATCTCCAAGGCATCGGATGTTGTCCTGCGCAGCATGAACATGAGCCAGCTGGATGAATCCAGCAAGATGCTCAATTCGCTGGCGAAAATCATGGATCAGTTTGATATCAACGAGATTCGTGAAAACCCGTCGCTGTTTGGCAAGCTGTTCGGAAACCTGCGCAAGCAGCTGGACAAGATTCTGGCGAAGTACAACACGATGGGCAACGAGGTGGACAAAATCTACGTCCAGCTGAAGCAGTATGAGGGGGAAATCAAGCAGTCGAATCAAAAGCTGGAGACGATGTTCCAAGCCAACGTGGGCTACTTCCACGAGCTGGAGAAGTACATTGTCGCGGGCGATCAGGGCTGTCAGGAAATTCAGAACTACATGACCCAGCTTCAGCAGCAGATGGAAGCAACGGGCGACCAGTCCATCACGTTTGAATTGCAGTCGCTTCAGCAGGCGCTGGCGATGCTGGAGCAGCGCACGCAGGACCTGCGCACGGCGGAGAGCGTCGCTTTGCAGTCCATCCCCATGATTAAGACGATTCAGTTTAGCAACATGAACCTTGTCCGCAAGATTAACTCGGCGTTTATCGTCACGCTGCCTGTCTTTAAGCAGGCGCTTGCGCAGGCGATTATGCTCAAGCGGCAGAAGATTCAGGCGGATGCTATTTCCGCACTGGATGAGCGGACGAACGAAATGCTGCTGAAGAACGCCCGCAACACGGTGGAGCAGGCGAAAATCACCACGCGCCTTGCCTCTGGCAGTTCTATCAAGGCGGATACGCTGGAAACCACTTGGCGCACCATTATGACGGGGCTGGATGAGACGAAGAAGATTCAGGAGAGCGCCCGCACGCAGCGCGCGCAGGATCAGGCGAAGCTGGAAGCCATCAAGAAGGACTTCATGTCCCGCTATAACATGCCCAACAGGTAAGGGATAAAGCAAATGAGAAAACTATTTGCGCTTATCCTGATTCTGGGTGTGCTGGCGTGTGCGCTGGGCTTTTATGCCGCTGATACGTTTGAAACCAGCGACTACTACCGCGTGCTGAACCCCGTTTTCCGCACCGCCATGGGTCACGACATTGACCCTGACACGGTGAAGGACGTGATGGCGATTCATGTGGATGGCAACCTGCCCGGTGTCGGTGAATTTAACTTCTCGCTGAATGCCCTAATTGATGGCGGCGTTGATTTGCCGGGATTAGGGCATGTCTCGCTGTCCGATTTGCTGGGGAAGGAACTGAACTTCGGTCAGCGCCTGCAGGCAAAAGCGGTGATTGCCGGATACGGCTGGAGCCACGAACTCAAGCTGTACGGCGGCATTGCGGCAGGCGTGATGGCGTTCCTGCTGATTGGAACGCACCGCCCGAAGCGCAGAAGGTAAATTAAAAGGTTCTTCACGGAAAGTTGGGGAAGCAAACAAGGGCTTAGGCGAAGCCACCAAAAGCTGCACGCGGAAGGAGCATGAAAGTGTGACCAACCCAATCGCGCGAAGGGGTCAAGGGGGGACTTCGTCCCTTTTCGTCTGCCCCTTGCAGGGTCAAGGGACAGCGTCCCTTGTGGGGTTTGGGGCAACGCCCCAACTGTTCCGCGTCCGACCAATCCCAAGGAAGCCGTCAACAAAGGTGCAGGCAGCGCAGCGTCCCTGCCCCTAACTTTGCGCGTCCGCAGACGCGCCCCCAAGTTGCTCTTCCCCCAAGATTCCGTGAAGAACCAATTAAAACCCCATACAGGGTGCGCAAATGCCCTGTATGGGGTTTCAATTGTCATGATATTATTTCAGCCAGTCCGCAAATTCTTCCTGCGACTGCCCGTCAATCGTCAGAAACGTGCACGTCGGATGCCCAGCATCGAGGTACGCTTGGTCACTGCCCGGCAGCGGCGGATCCTGCTTCATTGGGGAGAGCCAGAAGTACGTCTGCTTGCGCGGACTGATGCGCTGCTCGTAGCTGTCGCGGTAGCCGGCGCGGTTCAGCGGGCACAGCACCTGACTTTTCAGCTCCGCACGGGGAATCGGCGGCGCGTTCAGGTTGCACACCGTCAGTTCCGGCGCGCCGCGCGTGACCAGCTTCTCCGCCATCTCTACGGCCCAGTCGGACAGGTACGCCAGCGTGTCGTGCGGCGTCTGCTTCTCGGCGGATACGGCAATGCCCGGCTTGTGCAGGAATGTCGCTTCCCGCGCCGCACCGACGGTTCCGGACACATACACCGACATGCCGACGTTGTAGCCCAAATTGATGCCGCTGATGACGGCGTCCGCGTCCGGCGCGAGGTTCATTGCTCCGATGCGGCAGCTGTCCACCGGCGTACCGAAAATTGCCCACGCTTCATCCGCATCGGGCACTTCGCGCTTCTCCGCCAGAATCGGCTGCTCGATGCTGAATGCATGTGCCTTTGCGCTCTGCTGCGTCGCTGGCACGCAGACCGTCACCCGATGCCCGGCACGCTTGACCGCCTGCGTCAGAATCGGCAGAAACGGGCTGTTGATGCCGTCATCGTTCACAATCAGAAAGTGCATGGTTATTCTCCTTCCGCAGGGGTCAGCGCGACCAAGAGCGTCTGCATGTTCTCGCGCATCCGATCCTCATAGTAAGTCAGCGGCACGTCGGTTTCCGGGCCGGTCACAACGGGGTCAAGCGTGTAAATCGGCGCGCCCGTCTCGCGGGAAATCGTCTGCGCCGCCATATCATCGTACTGCGGCTCGGTGAACAGCGGCGGATTGTTCAGCTCACGGATAGTGCGCACCAGCTCCGCCAATTGCGCGGGGGACAGCGCGTCGCCCGGCTCGTGGTTGACGACGGCGGCGACTGTCAAGCCATACGCCCGCGCAAAATACGGGAATGCCTCGTGGAAAGTGACGATGTTCTTGTTCGGCACGGCTGCAAGGGTGGCTTTCAGCTCCTCATCCAGCGCCGTCAAGCGCGACACATAATCCGCGCGGTTTTGCTCAATCTGCGCTTCGTACTGCGGCATGGCGCTGATAAGCCCGTCTGCCAGATTGTCCACCATCTGGATGGCATTCTGCGCATCAAGCCAGATATGGGCGTTCGCTTCGCCCGCGTGGTGATGCCCGTGGTCGTCGGCGTCTTCGTCCTCGTGGTCATGTTCATGGTCATGGTCGTCCACATACTCGTCCATGCCGTCCTCGGTCAGCAGCGTGATGCCGGCGGACGCATCCACCACGGGCAGCTTCGGGAACGTGTCCATCACGCGGGTGAGGTAGCTTTCCATGCCCGCGCCGTTGATGAGGAATACATCCGCCTTGTTCAGCACCTTCATATCGCCGGTGGAAAGCTGATAATCATGCAGGCAGCCGGTGTTCGGCGCGGCGAGGTTGCGGATGGTGATGCCGTCGATGCCCTGCGTGAGGTTGAGGGCGAAGAGGTAGATGGGATAGAACGACGTGACGACGGTTTCCGCCGCCGCGAAGGTGGGAGAGAGGAAGATGAGCAGCGTCAAAAGGGCTGCAAGCAGCTTTTTGGTTTTCATGTGATGATGATTCCTTCCTAAAACATTGGTTGATTGGGGGATGCAGCGGATACCTGCGGCGCGTTTTCCCGAAGAATCCGCTCCAGCAGCGCTTTTTCCGCCGATGACAGCGGGTAAAATTGCATCAGCGTCCGCATAGCGCACAGGCTGCCGGATGTCATGGCGAACGCCATCAGCGTGTCCTTCGGCATTCCGGTTGTGCCGAGGGATTCAAAGAGGACGGCAAGCAGCTCATCCGCCAGCAGGGGAAACTCCTCCATGCGGAAACGGCGGGTTCGTCCGTCCGGCATGGAAACGCGCATCTGCGGGCCAAGAATGGCGTATAAATCGCGGAACAAGCCATCGCGAAGCGCTTCGCACAGGGCGGAAAGGTCGTCGCCCACGCGGTAGTGCCGCAGCCGTTCTGCCGCATGTGTTCCGACCCCGGAATGCGCCAACGCTGTCCCGATTCGCATCGCCAGCACCTGCTGCACCCGGTCAAGCGGAATTGCAATCGCCATAGCCTGTCCTCCTTTGGGGGAGATGCAGAATCCCCACCCTTTTCATTTCGACGTTAAAAGGCAAAATCCCTTGTTTCCAAACTTTTTTTGCACTTTTTTTCGGGCGGTAATTCCCAGAAAAATATGCAGGATTCAGCATAAAACTCGCCGCCAAATGAAATTATCCACAGGAACTTGTGGAGAACATAGCTTCTTTCCACAAGATTTTGTTCCGCCGGGCTGCAAAACGGCATGGGTCATGCACAAAAATGACGGAATCGGAATGCTTGCGATTTTGGCGAACCTGTGGTATGATACAAAAGGATGCGAATGGACATGAATGCAAAAGCATCACAGGCTCACGGCCGCAGGTCGGTCGTGCGCCTTTTTCGCCCCCTTGCGTCCCCAACGCGGACAAAAAAGCCGGTCGGACAATGCGTCCGCGCAAAGAATACGGAGGAATCCCCTGATGGACATGGAAGAGCTGTGGTCAAAGACACGCGAGGTGCTTCGCGCGGAAGTCAACGCCGTAGTGTACAATTCTCTGCTGGGCAGCAACAACCTCGTTCCGGCGCTGCTTGACGGCGATACGCTTGTGCTTCGCGTGGTGATGGACAATCTGAAGCTGCTGATTACCAACCAGTGGTATTCGACGATTGTCCGTGCGCTCAGCCAGGTGGCGGGCCATCAGATGGATGTGGAAATCCTGACGCAGGAGGAAATCGAGGCGCGTCCGCAGCTGAAGCAGAAGGCGGTGGAGGAGCAGGAGACGGTGCTGGAAAGCTCGGTCGCCCTGAACCCGAAGTACACCTTCGAGACGTTCGTCGTCGGCAGCGGCAACCGTTTTGCCCATGCCGCCGCGCTGTCCGTCGCCACTGACCCGGCTCATTCCTATAACCCGCTGTTTATCTACGGCGGTGTAGGCCTTGGCAAAACACACCTCATGCACGCTGTCGGCAACTTCATCCGCGAGCATGACCCCAGCAAACGCATCCTCTATATCCCCGGTGAAACCTTCACCAACGAGTTGATTTCCGCTATCCAGCAGGGGCGGAATATTCAGTTCCGCAACCGCTTCCGCAGCGTTGATGTGCTGATGGTGGACGATATTCAGTTCATCGCCGGCAAAGAATCCACACAGGAAGAATTCTTCCACACCTTCAACACCCTGCATACCGCCGGAAAGCAGATTATCCTTACATCCGACCGTCCGCCGCAGGAAATTGCCCGCCTTGAGGATCGCCTGAAGAGCCGCTTTGCGTGGGGGCTGACCTGCGATATCAAGAAACCGGACGTGGAAACACGAATCGCCATCCTGCGCGAAAAAGCGCGGCAGGAAAACATCACGATGGATGAAGGCGTGTACGAGGCCATTGCGACGCGCGTCGAATCCAACATCCGTGAACTGGAAGGCAGCCTGACCCGCCTTGTCGCCTATGCGCAGCTGACGAATCGCCCGATTACCGTGCAGCTGTGCGAAGAGGCGCTGCACGACATTTTCGCCAAGAAGGTGCGCAAGGAAGTGACGGCGCAGGTTATCATGCAGGCGGTGGCGAACTACTACTCCATCACGGTGGATGACCTGATTCGCCCCACGCGCCGCCGCGAAATTGCTGTTCCGCGCCAAATCGCGATGTACATCACGCGCGACCTGACGAACCTCTCCCTGCCGCAGATTGGGCAGGTGTTCGGAAACCGCGACCACACGACGGTGCTGCATGGCTGCAACCAGATTGCCAACGCCATCAAGAACGACCCGTCGATGGCGAGCGTGGTGAATGATTTGAAGGAAATCATTGTGGACAACAAGTAATCGCATCAATATGTATATTCCCCCTCGTGCTGTGTTAATACAGGCGAGGGGGAATTTTTTATGCGGCTTGATTTTTCATGGTGCGGGGGGAAAATCGCCTCTGAGGAGGCGCCCCCCTGCATAAACACGCGGACACCGTATGCAGAAGTCACCAACTCAATCGCGAGAAGGGTGTCGAGAGGGTCGAAGACCCTTCGGCGGGGTCAAGGGGCAGCGTCCCTTGGGTTCCCCCAATAAACACGCGGGCATTGTATGAAAGTGTCACCAACTGAATCGCGTGAAAGGGTCAAGGGAGGAACTCCCTTGCCGGAGTCCAGAGGCAGAGCCTCTGGGTCGTTCACTCCTTCAACATTGCTTCAATCTGCCAGAAAACATCTTTCGGGATTCCCTTCTCGTCCAGCAGCCCGCTGTGCGTGCCGTTCATCTTGTAGGTGTAGGAAGTCGGCTGGTCGTTCGGGAAATCGAACATGCCCCAGACGGATACGCCCGTCAGCGGCTGCGTGCCGCCGCGGTTCACGGCGCAGAATACCTTGAAGAGACGAACGTAGAAATCCGCGTGCTCTTCGACTTTCGCCGCGTCAAAGTTGCGCACTGCCATTTCCGTCAGCTGCACATCCAGCCCTTCCGCCGCATAGGTCTTGATGGCGGTGCTGATGAGCGCAAGGTCATTCACATTCATGCAGCCCGCCTGCGTGCCGTAGCCGCCGATGTATCCCTGCATCCCAACGCCGTCGCAGAGCTTGCGCGGGTTCCCGTCCGCATCCACCGCGAAGCTGTTGATGCTCCGTGTCAGGGCGATAATGGCATCCCGTTTTTCGGCGTAGAACGTGTTGTAGTCGTTGTAGAACAGGCGGATGTCCGCCCCAAGCGCATCCACCGTGTTGCGCGCATAGAGGAATGCATATTCCACATAGTCGCTGCCGATGGTGTCATAGAACACGTTGCTCACGCCGCTGCGGGTGGTGCGGATGTGCCGCGGGTCGGTCGGATCGAACTCGCTGCCTTCGCCGACGGCTTCATTCACCACGTCCCAGCAGTACACCACGCCGGAAAATTTCTCCTCAAAGTGGGTGATGACCTGCGTGATGTAGCTCTCCAGACGCTGGAGCATCACCTCCCGGCTGACAAGCGGCTTGCCTGCGTCGTACTGCTCGTGGAAGAACCACGGCGTCATATAGGCATCCCACACCAGCACATGCCCGCGCACGCCGAGGCCGTTCTCCTGCGCCCAAGCGACCATCTTGTCCGCCGCGCTAAAATTCATGCGCGGCATCCCGTCGCTGCTGGCGCGGCTTTTGCTCTGGTCAAGCAGAGAGTACGCCTTCATCTCGTTCGTCGCCGTGATGCTGTTGCAGTGCGTTTTCAGGAAGTTCAGGTAGTTCGTGTCCCATAGCTGCATGTAGGACAGCGCGCCGCCGAAGCGGAAGCCATGCGCCATCGTCAGCTCATACATCGGGGTCACGGGTTCGTCCTCCTCCTCAGCCAGCGCCGCGCACGGCACAAGCATGAGCATCAGCAGGATGGACAGCATTCGTTTCATGGGGATTCTCCTCCTTTTATACTATTTCCAGATTCACCTGCACCATCTGCTTGCGCCTTTTCCCTTCTGGCGTCCGTTCATTCCACTTAGCGTAGCGCTGCTACGCTGCGTTTCATTCACGTTAGCCAGAATGAAAAATTCGCGGCGCATCTTGGCGCATTTTCATCTGGAAATAGTATTATGCGGCAGATATACCGCTTTTTCTGCTGGTAAGATTCGCCACGCAGATGGAAATCTCCTGCTGATTTGTCCACTTTTCTGCCATATTTGCTATGCCTGAACTTTTATCACGAAATCAGCATATTTATTCATAAAATCGCTTGACAAGCGAATAAATATGCAGTATAATGCCTTCCATCAAACACAAGGAAGGATGGTGGCAATCATGGCTCACCTGAATGCAAAGAAACTTTTCCCGCTTTTCCTGGCGCTGGCACTCTGCTTGACGTCGGTCAATGCGCTTGCCTGCACCGCTGTTTATGTTGGTTCCGACCTCACCGCGGACGGCACGACGATGTTCGCCCGCTCGGAGGATATTTCCAACAGCTACAACAAGCTGTTCTACGCGATTCCCGCTGGCATCCATACCGCCGGCGAGGTGTACAACGGCTGCTACGGCTTCACCTACACCTTTACCAAGGACAGCTACGCCTACACGGCGTTCCGCGATGATAACGGCGCGGCGAAGGATGGCGTCTGCCCGGACTGCGGTCAGACCCATGCACATACGCCCTATGAGGCAGGCGGAACGAACAGCATGGGTGTGAGCGTGAGCGCGACCGAAACCATCGGCTGCTCCGACGCGCTGTATGAAGTTGATCCGTACACGGACGAGGGCATTGAAGAGGCCGAAATCACGACCGTATTGCTGAGCGAATCCGCGACGGCGAAGGAAGCAGTCGAACTGCTGCTGAGCATTTACGATTCTGTCGGCGCGGCGGGCGGCTCCGGCATCTTCATTGCGGACGACAAGGAAGTGTGGTACGTCGAAAACGCTTCCGGTACGCAGTATGTTGCCGTCAAGCTGACCTCGACGATGGCGTTTTCGCAGCCGAACATGTCGGTGATTGGTCTGATTGACCTCGATGATACCGAGAACGTGATGGCCTCCGCGAACCTGATTGCTGTGGCGGAACAGGCAGGCTCTTATGTCGGCGACAAGGAAGCCAACACCATCGACTATGCCGCTTCCTACAACGCGGATCAGGGCGTCGGCTCCCGTATGGTGAACGCGCTGAAGTACTTCAACGCCGCAACCGCCAAGGAAGAACCTGATTATGCGGATTTCGCCATTTCCAACGTCGCGGCGGATGGCAGCATCGTGCCGATGTATACCAATATCACGCTTGACCATGCATGGAGCGTCGCGGATGTTGTCGGCTACTATCACATTGCGGGCATCGGCTCGACGCGCAACCTCGAAACGCACATCTTCCAGGTCGCCAAGGAAGACAGCATCATCGACACCGTGGAATGGGTCGCGATGGACGACGCGGCGCTGAGCGTCTTCGTGCCGTATTACCCGATGCTGACCACGGATACCTATGCTGGCTATCAGCTCAGCACCGCAGCGGCAGATTTTGTGGAAGCGCAGCCGGAAAGCGGCGTGTACTACGCAACGACGAAGAACAAGCGGAACGAGAACGGCGAGCGTGTGAAGGTGGAAGGCTTCTGCGTCCTGCCGGAGAACTGGGCGGATTCCGTCTACTGGACGATGGACGCGCTGTCCAATCTCTACGAGTACGGCACGCTGACGGACGAAGAAAAGGCGCAGGTTGAAACGACGCTGGCGGATTTGCAGGCTGAATGCTACGAAGTCTACAATCAGCTGAAGGCTGACCCCGACAACGCCACCGCAATCAGCGCCGCTGCCGCGCAGAAGGTTCACGAAGCCTGCGTCGCGCTGGTGAACGCCGTGAAATAACCGTTTTCAGTTTCCAATGCGATGTTCATTCGAAGGTCGCATGAAAAAGCAAAAGGCTGTGAGCAAATTTCCGCTCACGGCCTTCTTTGCGATTCAGGGGGAAGGAATGCGTATGATACTATTTCCAGATTTGCCTGCGTTAGCTGCTTCTTGCAGAAATCTCGAGTTACCTCCAGTAAACCTTCAGTTTTCATCCTTGAATTGCAAGAAAAGATGCCGAAAATGCTGCCGGGCGAATTTAGAAACACACTCTAAAATAATCGCCTGCCGCAAAAAGTCCGAAAAGAAAAAAGGAGAAGATGGATTCCCCTTGCTTTCCGTAAATGCCCTATGGTATAATGTCAGCGGATTTATCCATCCGGAAGGAGCATCGCATGAGCAAGACCAAGGAACGCATTCACGACAGCAATCTCCGCTACAAGCAGGGCTTGGGGCAGAACTTTATTTATGACGAGGATCTTCTCGCCGCGCTGGTGGCATCCAGCGAAATCACCAAGGACGATGATGTGCTGGAAATCGGCCCCGGCGCGGGCAGCATGACCAAATACCTCTGTGATGCGGCACACCATGTCCTCTCCATCGAGCTGGATGAACGCCTGATTCCGCTGCTGACGGCGTTCCTCGCTGAACGCGATAATTTCACCCTCGTGCAGGGCGACGTGATGACGCTCAACCTCGCCGACGTGACGAAAGACCTGCGCAAGCCGCTCTCTGTCGTCGCGAATATCCCATATTATATTACCACCCCGCTGCTGACCATGCTGCTTGCCAGCCCGATTCCGATTCAGCGGATGGCGTTGATGGTGCAGAAGGAAGTGGCGGACAAGGTGCTGGCGCAGCCCGGCGACGATGGCTGGGGGATGCTCAGCGTTCGCAGCCAGTTCTACTGCGACCCGTATCTGGCCATGGATGTACCGGCAAAGTGCTTTACGCCCGTGCCGAAGGTGGACAGCGCGTTCATCGTCCTGCCGTGGCGGGAAACGCCGGCGGTACAGGTGCAGGAGGAAGCTGACTTTTTCCGCGTGGCGCAGGCGGCGTTCGCACTTCGCCGCAAGACGATGACGAACGGTTTGTGCGCCGCGTTCCACATGGAGCGCGCAGACGCTGCGTCGCTGATGCAGACTGCCGGGCTGGATGAGCGAATCCGCGGCGAAAAGCTGACGCTGGCGGAATTTGCGCGGCTGGCGGATGCGTTTACGGCGTGGAGGGCGAAACAGGCGTAACCTGCTGTTGTACTTTCGAATCATTCGTGGCATACTGCAATTAAGGTAACACCGCACAAATGAGGTGGTCGGCTGGGGAATGGATTTTTCGTCAGATGCAAATGCAAATTTCGAAGGTTTACTGGAGGTAAATCGAGGAATTTGCATGCCGCAGATGGCGGAAAAGACATCGCCAGACGCGCCGCCGAATTGTGCGGTGGTGCCTTAGCTCCCAACGAACATTATTGGAGGGAAAACATGTATATCAGCAATATCGACCATCAAAAGGTGCAGGCACTGACGGCACTTGTGAACGTCATGCCGGGGCAGATTGTCTCCCGTACGCTTGCGCAGAACAAGGCGGTCAGCATCACCCTGTTCGCGTTCGACAAGGGCACCGAAATCAGCACCCACGAATCCACCGGAGACGCCATGGTGCAGGTGCTGGAGGGCACAGGCTGCTTCACCGTGGATGGCGAGGATCACCTTGTGCATCCGGGTGAAGTGCTGGTGATGCCCGCGAACGTGCCGCACGCCGTGTCCGCGCCCGAAGCGTTCAAATGGGTGCTGACAGTCGTTTTCCCGGAAGGATTCAAGAAGTAATGGCGGATTTGCAGACACTTCGCCGGATGCTGCTGGGCAGTGTCATCGGCTTGGCGCGCACCTGCACGACTCGTCCGCCGACGGAGACGACGCCCGGTCTGATTCTCGCTGGATTGCACCTCTCGGACGATGCTGTTTCCGCGACGTCGGAGCAGCTGATTGCCCTCAACGAGCGCATCCAGCAAAACAAGTTTGAGGTCAGCCCGAACTGCGCGACGTGCGCAAGCCCCTGCGGGAAGAACGCAGATTACGACCTGCGCCGCTTGGACGACGCGCCGGAGGATGTGCGGCAGGCGAAAACGCGTTTGATTGCATTGCTGCAGGTCTGCGGGCATCGCGGCAAGATGGCGGACTGCGTGATGGACGCGGTGTTCGCCCTTGCGGAAGACTGGGACGCGGCAGACTTCAAGGTGTATGAGGAACAATTAATACTAATTCTCATCTAAACCATGTCATTCGCACAGCATCTTTTCCGCCCCGGCTTTGCTTCGTTCCGCTCGCGCGTACCTCCAGTACGCCTCGCTTCACTCAGCTTTGCCGGAACGAAAAATCTGCTATGCTCGATGCCATGTTTTAGAATCGAATTAGTATAACGGAATTATTGACGGAGTGAGGGCACACCCATCTGATACGCAGCAGACAGTCATTTCCGCCTGTCAGCCGCGTTTTTTTCGTGTCCTTTCTCCAAAAACTATGACAATTTGATTGCAATTTGACTTGATTTTTTTCACAATTCAGGGTACAATAAACGAGCAGCCGTTCGCGGCAAATTATACTGAGGTGAACCATCATGGGAAAACGCATTCTGCTGGTGGACGATGAGCCGCTTATTTTGAAAGGCTTGAAATATACGCTTGAACAGGACGGCTACGAAACCGATACCGCCGTGGATGGTCAGGAAGCGCTGGACAAATTCTTTTCCGGGGTGTATGATCTTGTGCTGCTGGACGTGATGCTGCCGAAGGTGGACGGACTCAGCGTCTGTCAGCGCATCCGCGAAACATCCAGTGTGCCGATTATCATGCTGACCGCCAAGGGCGAGGACATGGACAAAATCCTCGGTCTGGAATACGGCGCGGACGACTACATGACCAAGCCGTTCAACATTCTGGAGGTTCGTGCGCGGATTCGCACCGTGCTGCGCCGCGCCGGGGGACACGTCGTGCAGGAGCAGAAAATCATCCGCGTGCATGATATGGAGGTCAACCTCGTCAAGCGCACCGTCACCCTCGGCGGGGAGGAAGTGCGCCTGACCGCGAAGGAATTTGATCTCCTGCAAATGTTCATCACCAACCGCGGCCGCCCGTTCTCCCGCAAGGAGATGCTGGAAGCCGTGTGGAAATACGACGATTATACCGGCGACGCGCGCACGGTGGACGTGCACATCCGCCGCCTGCGCGAGAAGATTGAGCGCAACCCCGATGAACCGGAGTTTATCTTCACGAAATGGAAGGTGGGCTACTATTTCACCGACAAGGACTAAGCCGCTTGCGGCGCTCATGCGCGGCGCAATGTCGCTGCGCTGGAAGCTGATGCTCACGTTTCTGGTGGTCATCGGCGCTTCCTTCGCCATCATGGCATCTATCCTGACCAGTATGGTCAGCAGCACCTTATATCAGCAGCGCACCCGTCAGGCCACCCGCTCTCTGGAGCAGCTGGCTTCGTCGGCTGCGCCTTTTTTGGCGTCAGCGCAGATGGATAGCCTGTCCGAACTCCTGACCGCGCAGGCAGGTGAACTCGGCGGGCGGCTGCTGGCGGTGGATATGGACGGCAAGGTGCAGGCGGATACCTTCGGCGCAAGGAGCGGGCAGCGGCTCAGTATCCCGGAGACGGTCGCCGTCCTCCTGCACGGGGAGAAATCCGCGTTCGGCATTCACCGCGTCGATTCGGAATCGGGTGTGTCGTATGTGGCGGTTGCGTCTGCCGCGATGGAGCAAAGCGGCGAGACGCTGGGCGCACTCGTGCTGTCCCTGCCGGTGGATGAACTGCAAAGCGCGCTGGAAACGCTCAAAAGGCAGCTGATGACAGTGTTCCTGATTGTCGCGGGCGCGGCCATGGCGGCGGCGCTGATGCTGTCGGGGATGCTCACCCGCCCGGTCAAGGCGCTGACGCAGACAATTCGCCGCATGGGCAAGGGCGACCTGTCCGCGCGTGTGAACGTCCGCACATCCGGCGAACTCAAGGAGCTGGCGGAAAGCTACAACGCGATGGCGGAGCAGATTGAGCACCTCGACAGGAGCCGCAGTCAGTTCGTCGCCAACGCCTCGCATGAACTGAAAACCCCCTTGGCGACAATGAAGCTGCTGCTGGAAAACATGCTCTATCAGCCGGATATGCCGCAGGAGCTGCGCACGGAGTTCATGCAGGACATCAACCACGAAATCGACCGCTTGAGCGGCATCATCACTGACCTGCTGACGCTGACGCAGATGGACAGCCACTCGTCCCCCCTGCGCGTGACAAAAGTAGATTTGTCCGCACTGACGGAGGAAACCGTGCATACACTGCAAATCGCCGCCGAGCAGAAGGGACAGACGCTTACCGCAGACATTGCGCCCGGCATCACCCTCGAAGGCGATTCAGGCAAGCTGATGCAGATCTTCTACAACTTGACAGACAATGCCATCAAGTACACGCCGGAAAACGGGCATATCGCCGTGCGGCTTGCGCAAAGCGGCGCAAACGTGCTGTTCGCCGTCACAGACGACGGCATCGGCATCCCGGAGGAAGACCAGAAGCACATTTTCGAGCGCTTCTACCGCGTCGATAAGGCACGTTCCCGCGCGACGGGCGGAACGGGGCTGGGGCTTTCCATCGTCCGGCAGTTAGCGGCGATGCACGGCGGCACGGTCAGCGTGTCATCCCAGCCGGGGCAGGGCGCGACGTTCACCGTCACCCTGCCGATGGATGCAAAGCGAGGTGAAAAGGCATGAAGCGGCTTCGGCTGACTTTGCTTCTGCTCCTGCTGATGATGATGCTGACGGCCTGTGCACCGTCCGGCAATTCGATGGAAGCGCTCTCCGTGACCGCCGCGCCGCAGGAGGACGAAATCCCCCGCGCGGATGGCGACGATGCGGCAGCGACAGACACATCCGCCCTCATCTGGTATCGCTATGGCGACGAACCAATGCTGGCGGCGGAGCGGCGGACGGTTTCGCGATTGCCGAATGAGCCGTATGAGACGGCGCTGCTGCGGCTGCTGCTGGAAGGGCCGAGCCTGAATGCGCCCGCGCTGCGCGGATTGTTCCCGGCGGGTACACGCGTGATTTCGACCTCCCGGCAGGGCGAAATGCTCTTCGTCACCCTGTCGTATCAGCTGATGAACGGCTATTCGGACGAGCCGAGCAACTGGCGGTCGGACACGGCGTGGGCGCAGGAAGTACCGCTCCGCCGGAGGCTGGCGATGCAGGCGATTGCCGCGACGGTGACGGAAAACACGACTGCCCAGCAGGTCGTCATTCTCTTGGAGCAGCGCGGCGAAACGACGGATTCCATGCGGCTGCGGCAAAAATACTATACGCTGAACGCGGCGGACGACGCGCTCGCCGATCCGCTTCGGCGGGATGAATCGCTGCTGCTGACCGCTTCCGGCACGATGCGGACGATCCTGACCTGCATCCAGCAGCGCGATATCCGCCGCCTCTACCGCTATCTTGCGCTAAGCGACCCGGACACCGGCGAAGCGCGCATGGAATATGAAGCGTTCGCATCCAAATGGACGGAATATCCCGCGCTGACCGCGTTTGACTTCTCCGGCGGCAGCGCCTCCGGCACGCGGGCGGTTTTCACCGTCAGCGGAACGAGACTGACGGACGGCGTATCGCAGAAGTTTACGGGGCGAAGCGTCCACCTGATGAAAACGGGCGGACTGTGGTGCATCAGCATGAGCCAGCTGACCGCAATTGTGGAGGGAACGCCATGAAAAAAAGCAAGTTTCGCTTGATGGTGCTGATGATGGCGCTGCTGCTGACACTTACTTCTTGCAGCCGCGAAAGCAGCTTGGCGCCCGCCGAGACGCTGCCGCCGCCATCTGCCCCCTACGCCGCGCCGACGGATGATACTGGCTTGGATTATGAGCAGGACGTCGCCCTCTACCTCCCCGCGAAAAACGGGCAGACGATGCTCTGCTTCTGGCGCACGGCGGCGCTGCGCTACGACCAGATGCCCGCTGAAGCGGTGCTGCAGCTGCTCTTGCAGGAGGAGGGCGACGGGAGCGCCGTGCCGCTGAAGGACTATGGCAGCGTGTCGCTCGCCCAAGGGAGCGCCGTCACAACTGCCGGACACGTCTGCACGGTCAATCTGTCCTCCGCCGCGCTGCAAATGGGCATCCACGAGCTGTACATGGTGTGTTTGTCCATTGCCACCACGCTCTGCGCGCTGCCGGATGTGCGGTTCGTCAATATCCTCGTCGCGGGCAATCCGGTCGCGATGGATGTGCAGAACCTGCTTCCTCTGGGGGCGCTTTCCTCCGCAGAAGGGGAGAACCTCGTCACCCGCTGGGAGCAGCTCGTCGCGCAGCGCACGGGCGCGGGCGGCATTGCGGCGCAGACCCCGCTGAGCAGCGCAGCCGTGCTGTATTTTCCCCTGAAAAGCGGCAGCGGCATCACCTGTGAAGTCAGGCAGCTTTCCTTCGATGGTCAGAACGCCCAGCAGCTGGTTTATGGTCTGCTGGATGCGCTCTCCGCCGGGGCGAATGATGCCGCGAACATCCCGGATATGCCCGACCTGCGCACGATGCTCCTGATGGCGCCGGAAGTCACGACGCTCTCCAGCGGCCGCCAGTCCGCCGCCATTAACCTTGTCCCCGATGCGCTTCAGAGAATTTCCAGCGCGGGTATCGACCCGGTGTGCTTCTTCGCTGCCCTGACGATGACGCTCACGTCCTACATTCCCTCGCTGGAGCAGGTTGTCTACCGCGTCGGTGATTCCGCGCTGACCAGCTTGTATTCCACCATCCACGGTACGATTGTCCTGCCCGGCGCCATGATGACGCGCGCGAATTTCGGCGGCTTGCTGACTGACGAAGCAGTCTGCTATCTCTTGAACGGCGAAAAGCTGCGCCAAGGAAGGCTGAATCTCCCGGCATCAGAGGCCTGCTCGCCGCGCGCACTGCTGACGGCTGTGCTGGCGACGGAGGGCTTCCCGGAGGGGCTGACGGAAGCTGATGTGTTAGGCGTCGCGATTGCGGACGATACGGTACTGGTGAATTTCTCGGCGCATATGGCGGATGCGATTCGCACAAGCAGGCTGAATCAGCGCATGATGGCGTATCAGCTGACGGGCGCGCTGGTGCAGCGGTATCCGGTACGGCGGGTGCGGTTCTTCTTTGATGGAGAAGCGAAGAATACGCTGGATGGCGACGTGATGTGGGCGGGGGAGTTTTTGATGGATTATGTATTGTGTGAGTAACCTGTGGATAAACGCGCGGAAGGAGCAGGGGAGACTTCATCCCTTTTCATCTGCCTCCTGCAATCACGCAAAGTTCACGAAATTCCACTGAATGTTCAAAAATCGTTCATGACAAAGACAAAAAAGGCGGATATAATAAAAGCATAGCCAGTTGGAAAGACTGACTGGACGCCGGAAATGCGAACGGCGGCATGAAATTCGATTTTTGAACCTGAAGGAGGTACAGCAGTTATGAAATTCCGGAAAATGATGGGCGGTATTGCATTGGGCTTGACCTGCGCGATGATTGGCGCGGGTGCGACGATGGCGGCGCAGAACACGTCGGCGGCGGCAGAAGCCGTCACGGCAGCGAACTCGACAACGACGGTTGTTACCAGCCCGTTCACCGCGGCGGTGCAGCAGGTGCGTAACAGCGTGGTCGGCGTGAGCAACTATCAGACCGTGCGCTATGGCAGCTATGGCAACAACTTCTATTTCGGCTATGGCTTCGGCTATGGCAACGGCCGCAACAATGATCAGCAGATTGAGGAGCGCGAGGAGCTGGCGGCTACCGGCTCTGGCGTGGTTATCGGTCAGGGATTCGTGCTGACGAATTACCACGTTGTGGAGGACGCGAGCAGCCTGCGTGTGACCGTGACGGATGACAGCGGCAACACCGACGAGTACGCCGCGACGCTTGTTGCGTATGACGAATCGCTGGATATCGCCATTGTGTACGCGACGGGCCTTGACCTGCCGGCGGTCACGCTGGGCGACAGCGACACCCTGCAGGTCGGCGACTGGGCGATCAACATCGGCAACCCGCTGGGCTTCACCAAGACCACGACGGTCGGCGTCGTCAGCGCCCTGAACCGCGCGATTGAGTCCGAATCCTACGACAAGTATGGTCGCAAGTCCACCATCACCAACGCCATGATTCAGGTGGACGCCGCGATTAACTCCGGCAACTCCGGCGGCGGCATGTTCAATGTGAATGGCGAACTGATGGGCATCCCGACGCTGAAGTACACCGGCTCGTACTACTCCGGCAGCACCGTCGAGGGCATTGGCATGTGCATCCCGATTAACTCCGCCAAGCCCCTGATTAACAAGGTGCTCTCCGGCGAAATCACCTTCACCGCGCCCGAAGCGCTGGACAACAGCGACGACCACAAGGCGGATAGCAACACCGACAGCACGCTTGTCGGCAAGCCGCGCATGGGCATCACCATGAGCAACCTCGCCAACAGCCGCGCACTGCAGAACGGTCAGATTCCGAAGGGCGTTTACGTTGTGAACGTGGAAGAGAACAGCCCGGCGGAAAAGGCGGGAATGCAGGTCGGCGACATCATTGTGGATGTGAACGACAACGTGATTACCTCGACCACCGAGCTGGCGGCGCAGGTTGCGGACTGCAAGGCGGGCGACGTGCTGAAGATTAAGGTCTACCGCGTGCCGGGCATCACTGATCTGACCGGCAGCGACGACATACCCGACGGCGAGTACATCGACCTCGAAGTGACGCTGGAAGTTATTGATAACGTGAAGCAGTAACAACTGGGCAATCGAAAACCGGGACGGAACACGATGAATGTTCCGCCCCGGTTTTGTTGTGGGGGAAAAAGATAGGCAGTTTGGTCGCGCCCCTTTGACGCGGCAATGTGCAAGCGCACGGTAAATCTTCCCACTGCACTCATTCCCCCAGATGCTTCCTCATATTCATCAGCGCGTGCTTCTCCAACCGCGACACCTGCGCCTGACTAATCCCAATCTCCCCAGCAACTTCCATCTGCGTCCGTCCCTCAAAGAAACGCATCCGCAGGATCTTCTTCTCCCGCTCGTTGAGGTGTCCCATCGCGTCCGAAATCGCAATGTCCTGCACCCAGTCTTCGTCCCGCACGCGCTCGTCTTTCACCTGATCAACGATGCACAGCGCGTCGCTGCCGTCGCTGCAAACCGGCTCGAACAGGCTTACCGGGTCTTGAATCGCCTCCAGCGCCAGCACGACGTCCATGCGGTCGATGTGCATGTCGGCGGCAATTTCCTCGACGGTGGGCTCGCGGGAAAGCTCCGTTTGCAGGCGGTCGCGCGCACGAAGGGCTTTGTACGCCGTGTCGCGCATGGAGCGGCTGACGCGGATGGCGTTGTTGTCGCGCAGGTAGCGGCGGATTTCGCCAATGACCATCGGCACGGCGTAGGTCGAAAAGCGGACGTTCTGCGACACGTCGAAGTTGTCCAGCGCCTTCATCAGCCCGATGCACCCGACCTGAAAGAGGTCATCAACGTTTTCGCCGCGCCCGGAAAAGCGCTGGATGACGGACAGCACCAGCCGCAGATTCCCCTGTATGAACTCGTCGCGCGCCGCCTTGTCGCCGCTATGTACCAGCGGGTAGAGCTCCTGCATCCGCTGCGGCGTGAGAACGGGCAGCTTACTGGTGTCCAGCCCGCATAAATCGACCTTGCCCCATGCCATGTTCTGCGTCCTCCTTGCATGTGAAGTATCCACAGTATGGCAATTTGCGGCGGTGGCTAATCACTTAGGCGAAAGTAGTGCTTTTTCGGCGATGCACGCTAAAATCAGGCATATCCTTCTTCTCTCACCAGCTCCCCATGCAGCCGATGCAGAATCCGCTTTTCGAGGCGGCTGATGTAGCTCTGCGAAATGCCGAGAATGTCCGCCACTTCCTTCTGTGTCATTTCGGGATGACCGTGCAGACCGAAGCGCAAATCCATAATTTGCTGTTCGCGCGGGGAAAGGTGCGAAAGGGCAGCGAAAAGCATCTGCCGCTCGGCGCTTTCCTCGATGCCGCGCGAAACCATGTCCGGGTCAGTGCCGAGAACGTCAGAAAGCAGCAGCTCGTTGCCGTCCCAGTCGGTTTTCAACGGCTCATCCAGCGAAACTTCCATGCGCGTGCGGCTGTGGCGGCGCAGGAACATCAGCACTTCGTTCTCGATGCAGCGGCTGGCGTAGGTGGCGAGCTTGATTTTCTTCGACGGGTCGAAAGTGTTGACGGCTTTAATCAGGCCGATCGTGCCGATGGAAATGAGATCCTCCAGCATGATGCCGGTGTTGTCGAACTTCCGGGCGATAAAGACAACGAGGCGGAGATTGTGTTCAATCAGCGTCGTGCGGACGGCAGCGCCGTCGGTGTCGAGCCGGGCGAGAAGCGCCTGTTCCTCTGCCGGTGTCAGCGGGGCAGGCAGGGGTTCAGGGCCGCCGATGTAGTAAATCTCGCGCGGCGCAAGGCTGCTCAGCAGGGCGGAAAGCTGCGCGGACGCGGCGGAAACGACAGAACACAAGGTGGACATATTGAATTCCTCCTATTCGCATAGAATTGCGGACACCATGCTTTCCGGCATCACCGGCTGATGCACTCCGCCGTCCGACAGCGCGCAGCCAATCAGCCCGCGAAGCGCCGTCTCTTTCCAGCCTGAAAGCAGGAAAATGCCATCTGGACGGAGAACTATCATCAGTGTGATGCCCGATGCGGTTCGGGCACGGAGCAGGCGCATTCCGGGCAGCAGCGTGCTGTCCTCCGGCAAGTGTGTCAGGCGGCGGAAAGTATTTCGCGGCAGGATGAGCACCGGGTCGCCGGAGAGCGGGTCGCAGAGCAGGTTGCCGGAATCAACGAGCGCAGTCACGGCGGATTCGCAGTTGCCGCAGCGGATACGGACGCGCACGAAGCGGCGTTTGCCGTGCTCTAAGCGCGTCAGGCGGCGCAGCAGGAGCAGCAGCGTGCACGTCAGCGCCGTTTGGACAGCACCCGGCAGCGGCAGCAGCGCCGATAGTCCAGCGCAGCCCCATTGCATCATCAGCATTGTCAGGCAGAAGGGCAGCGTCCGCCGTGTGGGAAATCGCCCGATGAGCGCGAGCAGCCCCGTCAGCGGCAGAACCATCACCACCTGCAGCAGTGCCGGAACGGAGAGCGACAGCAGGGCGAATCCGGCGTAGAGAATGGCGAATAGCAGCCTTCGCCCGCGGTTCACGCGCGGCAGACAGAGCGCGGCGGACAGCGCCGACATCAGGCAAATGCCGCACAATCCTTGCTCCAAGAGGAACAAAAACCCGCTTGCGCGCAATCGGCATCGTCTCCTTTCGCCTTTGAGTATAGCGATTGGGGACGAGCAGAATCGTCGAACGGGCGCGCAGAAAATGTCCGAGACGGAAAAATGAAGGAAATGAGAGAAGCATGAAAACAAGGATGCTGACCATCCGCGGCATTGCGGTGCAAATCACCGAGCGGGAGAACTGCCGGCGCTTCATCCTGCGCAGCCGCCCGGACTGCCCGTATGCGATGCTGTCCGTGCCGAAGCGGTCGCGGGAAGCGGACATCCGCCGCTTTCTGGAAAATCAGCAGGAGTGGCTGCAAGCGCATGTCGGTGCGGTGAAAAATCCGCCGACGTTCGCGCCGGGCGAGGTGCATCGGCTGATGGGCGCGTGGGTGACGCTGGGGAAAGATGTGCCGTCAGGCGCAGCGTTTGCGAAACTGCGCAATGAGCGCCTGATTCGCGAAATTGAGCGCGATATTGCAAAGTGGGCGAGCACCCTGCGTGTGAGCATCACGCACGTTACCCTGCGGGAAATGACGAGCCGCTGGGGCAGCTGCCGCAAGCAGACGCAACGCCTGACGTTCAACACGCGCCTTGGCGGTGCTGACGAAAGTATGATTGAATACGTCGTGGTGCACGAACTGTGCCACCTGATTTATGCTGACCACTCGGCGCGGTTCTGGGCGTTGGTGGCAAGTTGTCTGCCGGACTGCAAGTAGCGGCAAATCGCGCTGAACCGCATGGACATGACCCCGAAAGTGCCCTAATCACCGTATTACACACCGAAATCCGGGAAATCATATGCTGAAAGCAGCCGGAATACCGGCTTCTATGAAAAAATCAAAAGGCGGCGGCAGAAAAATGCCGCTTTTGCCTTGACATCCCGGACGGAGTGTGACATCATGAAACGTGGCGACGTATACCAGGCGAACCTTGACCCGGTGATTGGGTCGGAGCAGGGAGGCATCCGCCCGGTCGTCATCATCCAGAATGACCGCGGCAACCGATATTCCCCGACCGTCATCGTCGTGGCGGTCACGACGCGCAGAAAAAAGCCGCAGCTTCCCGTGCATGTGCTGCTGACGCGGGAAGAAAGCGGCTTGAAGGAGGATTCCATCGTCCTGACCGAGCAGGTTCGGACGCTGGAGAAAACACGCCTGACTCGCTATCTGGGCACAGTGACGGCGCAGGCTATGAAACGCATCGACCGCGCACTGGGCATGAGCATCGGCAGCATATGATACGAATTCTCATCGAAACCATGTCATTCGCACAGCATCTTTTCCGCCCCGGCTTTGCTTCGTTCCGCTCGTGCGTACCTCCAGTACGCCTCGCTTCACTCAGCTTTGCCGGAACGAAAAATCTGCTATGCTCGATGCCATGTTTTAGAATCGAATTAGTATGAGTACGCAAACAACAAAGGAGCAGAAATTACCATGAACAAGCAATGGAATTGGAAAACGGTTCTTCAGCACGAGCAGACCATCGTGTGGACGCAGATTGTGCTGGGCTGTATCATCGGCGGCGCGGCGTATCCGCTGTTTCTCACGCCCTGCAACATCGCGCCCGGCGGCTTGACCGGCGTCGGCATGATTTTGAACTACCTCTTCCAGTTTCCCATCGGCACAACTGCGCTGGTGCTGAATATTCCGCTGTTTATCATGGGCTATCGCAGCATGGGGCATGTGTTCGTTGTCCGCTCGCTGGTGGCGACGGTGCTGTTTTCCCTGGCGATTGATATTCTGAAGCTGCAGCCGCTGACGAGCGACCCCATGCTTGGCGCGATTTTCGGCGGTGCGCTGATGGGCGTCGGCTTGGGACTGATTCTCCGTGGCGGCGCGACGACCGGCGGTACGGATATGCTGGCGAAAATGGTGCATCAAAAGATGCCTTTCATTTCGACTGGTATGTTTCTGATGATAATCGACTGCGTTGTGGTGATTTTTGCTGCCGTCTGCATCGGCACGACCGAAGCGCTGTTTGCGCTGGTATGTATTTTCATCAACGGCAAAGTGATTGACATGGTGATGCTGGGCTTGTCGAAGAACAAAGCGTGCTTTGTGATGAGCGACAAGTGGGCGGAAATTTCGCATCAGGTGCTGCACGACATGGACAGAGGGGCTACGCAGCTGTCGGCGCGTGGGGCGTATTCGGGCAAGGAACGCCCCGTGCTGCTGTGCGTCCTGCCGCCGCAGGAGGTTGCGCGGTTTAAGGAGATTGTGCGGAAAGAGGATGACCGGGCGTTTATGTTCATCACCGAAGCGCATGAGGCGCTGGGGGAGGGCTTTGATAGGCTGGCGGAAAAAGACTGATTCTAATTGGAAATAAACAATTAAAAATTAGCATGCTTTTTCCGGCACAGAAGCGTAAAGCGTTTTGATTTTGTCCAAGCAGCTTTATCGCGGCGGATGAGGTCGTTTCTTCATGAAAGTCCTTTCGATGGGCAATTTCTGCGCGAAAAAGTCATTTTGTGGTATTTTGCGTTTGACAAATCATCACACTTGTCGTATACTATATTGTGTGTCATCCTGACGGTGACCAAAAGCAACAGAAGCTCGCATACAGGGGAGGGAGAAACATCAGCCGCCCCTGCTGTCCTATCTGGAAAGGAATGAAACGGACAATGGCGTTGCGGAAAAAGGTGGTTTGTCTGCTGACAATGGCGCTGGCACTGTTGATGCTCTGCGGTACGGCAATGGCGGACAATTTCAGTTTCCTTCCGTCACGGACGGAGAATGGCAAGGAGTACCTTGCGCACCCTTCGTCGGAATTGACGACAATTCTGCTCATCGGCTATGACCACTACGCAAATGGTCAGATTGAGGAAGAGCCGAGCCAGTATCACCTCGGCGGGCAGTCGGACTTTCTTTTGCTGCTGGTGATTGACCATAAGAATCAGCAGATTCATCAATTGCAGTTTGACCGCGACACGATGACCCCCATTAAGCTTGTTGCGACCAACGGCAAGGACGCGGGGACGCGCCGCCTGCAGCTGTGCTTGGCGCACGCCTACGGCAGGACGCGCGAGGAGAACAATCAAAACACCATCTGGGCAGTGGAAAAGCTGCTGGGCATCGAGAAGGCGGATGACGGCGCGGAGATTGACTATTACATCAGCATGGATATCTCCGGCATCAACAAGCTTAATGAGCTGGTCGGCGGTGTGACCGTCACGATTCCCAACGATGACCTGCTTGCCCTTGACCCTACGCTCAAGGGCGGCGAGACCATCAAGCTGACCGGGATGCAGGCAGAATACTTCACCCGCACCCGCTATGATACCGCCGAACCGACGAATGAAGCCCGCATGGCACGCCAGCGCATCTATTTGAACAGCCTCGAAACGCTGCTGGAGGAGAAGATTCGCGCGAACGTGAATTATGTCAACACGCTGCTGAACGAAATGGGCATGATTTTCGACCGGACGACAACGCTGGATTCCGGCTTCGGCTTTACCACTGACGATGCGACCGGTACGGCGATTACCGACACAACCGACCACTACCTGATGTCAAACGTGAGCATCGACAATCTGGCGCTGCTGGCAAATCGCGTGATGGACTACGAAGTGCT